>ENA-UZWT01004957-UZWT01004957.1-metagenome-genome-assembly--contig:-Day-1-50m-contig-4957_pt1 | contig 11222 bp, 14 predicted proteins | sample MGYA00260338_ERZ794898 | MGnify/ENA metagenome assembly ERZ794898 | reverse complement strand
ATGTTCAAACTGATGCTTGGTGCCTGTTAATTCCGGGCGTATTTGCCATCCGCCCAGATAACCCAGCACGCAGCCGACACCAGCATCCCGCGCCATTTTGAGGTCGGTTTCCGCATCTCCGATCAAGGCACATTGATGAGGTGAAAGTTGCAGGCGCCCACACAGTTGGAGCACTGCCTCCGGGTTTGGCTTCCTTGGTTGATCATCCGCACTCCAACAATCAACAACCAGAGAGCTGATGTTTTCGTGCTCTAAAAAAGTATGGATCCCTTTCGTTGTGTCATTACTGATCACAGCGCTGGGAACCGATGCCTTGGCCAGTTCTTCAAGGAACGTATTGGCACCGTTTAGGAGTGGTCGCGATGTTGCGTCATTGCTGAATTGTTGATCAATTCGTTGGAACGAAGTCTCGGCCAGTGCGAGGGCTTCGGGCCAGCTGCAACCAAAAATGCAGAACACCGTGGCTGTGGAGGTGAGGTTGTCTTGGCGTGCAGCAACCGCAAGGGTTCCACCTGGATGGAGTGCCTTGTCGCGAATCCCAAAGGCTTGCCGAAGGGTGATGTTGAGTTCACTGAGATGGCTCGCACCTTTGGTTTCACGCCAGAGATCGCAAATCACAGTGAGCCTTCGCTCGAAAAGATCGAGAAGGTGTGGCTCGCTATGAGAAAGGGTGCCGTCCTTATCGAACAGCACCCCGTGAATGGAGCCGATGGGTTGTCCCCTCAGCAGCAACGTGGCCATGGATGGCTCAAATCATCATTGATGCGATGGGCTCATCTCCTTCCTCAGCCTGCTCTTGAAGCATTTGCTTGTACCGAGCTGCCATTTCCTCAGCTTTTTCAAACACTTTCTGAGGATCGGTGAGCATGTCACCGGGTTCCGGCTCCAGTGCTTTGGTAGAGAGGGAAATACGGCCTCGTTCAGCGTCCAGGTCGATGATCATGACCTTCATCTGATCGTTCACATTGAGCACAGAGTGGGGAGTCTCAATGTGCTCATGGCTGATTTCAGAGATATGCAGCAATCCACTGACACCGCCGATGTCGATGAAGGCTCCGTAGGGCTTGATTCCGCGGACGGTGCCAACCACCACTTCGCCAACTTCCAGGCGATTCATCTTGCGCTCAACCAGAGCACGGCGATGGCTTAAGACCAAGCGGTTGCGCTCTTCATCCACTTCAAGAAATTTGAGCGGGAGGAAGTCGGCAACCAACTCTTCTTTCGGCTTGCGCGTGCTGATGTGGGAGCCAGGGATGAATCCACGCAATCCCTCAACCCGAACCAGAGCACCACCACGGTTGGTGGCAAACACCTCGGAGTAAATCGTGGCATCTTCTTTCTGAAGCTGGCGCACACGCTCCCAGGCACGTTGATATTCGATCCGTCGGATCGACAGCGCCAGCTGACCATCTTCGTTCTCTTCACTCATGATGAAGAATTCACGAATCTCACCAGGCAGGAGCACATCGCTCAGGCCCTCAACCCTGTTGATCGATACCTCTTGTAAAGGCATGAACGCGGCTGTCTTGGCGCCGATGTCGATCATTGCGCCCTTGGATTCCAGGGCGAAGACAGTGCCGTTGACGATGTCGCCAGGCTTGAAGTTGTAGTCGTACTTACTAAGAAGGGCCGCGAAGTCATCAATGGTGAAACCGGCTTCCTCGAGGTTGTTCCGGTTTGCTCTGCTGCTGGGATCGTCAGCGGTCGGAACGTCTTCGGGAATGCCGAGATCTTCGGCTTCAAAGGCTTGCTCAGCTGTTAGGGCACCAGCTTCTGCGGTGGCAGATGCTTCTACTGCTGGTGTTGCTGTGCTGGTGTCTGGGGTTTGCTCTTCTGTGGGCGTCGCGGCCATGGGGGGTTGGCGGTCTACCTCAGGTGGGTAGTACGAAGGATTCACGTCCAACGCCCGCCGACGTTGTACGGAGAATGTGTGACTCTACAGATGACCCAGCCTTAATTCTCGTTTTTAGCGGACAGCTGCGAGATGTTCTTCCTCTGTGTTCATCGTTTCCAAGGTGGACACAAAATCGTCGATTCCTCGGAATTGTCTGTATACCGATGCGAAGCGGATGTAGGCGACTTCGCTGATTTGCTTGAGCTCCTTTAAAACTAATTCTCCGATTTCAGAACTTGCAACTTCTTTGGCAGTGCGTTGCTGCAGTTGAAGTTCGAGATTCTCAACGACCGTTTCAAGCCGTGCAGCATCGAGACCGGTTTTATCGCATGCTCGACTCAAGCCATGCAGAACCTTGGTGCGGTTGAAGAGTTCCCTGCAACCATCTCGTTTAATCACTGTGATCGGAACGGTCTCGACCCGTTCGTAAGTGGTGAAGCGAAAATCACAGTTAAGACATTCCCGACGACGACGCACACTGCGACCACCATCAGCAGCTCTGGATTCCAGAACGCGACTATCTGTGTTTTGGCAGGAGGGGCACTGCACGCCCAATCACAATCAAATATGCATCAACTTTAAGCATTGATTAGTGACTTGAAAAGGGTGGTAAGGCGATATCTATTTTTTCCCCATGACTGATCGGAAGATTTGAGCCGATTTGTTCACGTTTTAATCAATCGATCTGATCAAAAAATAGCCGGCTTGGCTGCTTGGAAAAGCATGAAAAAACCCCGCCGAAGCGGGGTTTGAGTGAATGGATTACTTTCCGATCTTTGGTGGATCGCGGAAGGCGATCGCAAAGAACAAGGTGGCAATCGCAAAAGTGAGGATGAGGACGTAAGCGAAGCTTTCCATCTGAGTTTTCCTAGGAGGCGATCAGTTGAGAGGCGTTCCTGCAGGGGGCACGTAGCCCTCTGGAAGACGACGTGTGGTCTTGTCGCCCAGCTTGGCGAACAGGCCGAATTCCACCTGGTCTCCAAGGTCTGGATCGATACCAGCAAACACATCGCGGTACAGGGTGCGTGCCCCATGCCAAATGTGTCCAAAGAAGAAGAGCAGCGCGAAGGTGGCGTGGCCGAACGTGAACCAACCGCGAGGTGAACTGCGGAAGACACCATCAGAGTTGTAGGTCTCGCGATCGAAATCGAACGCTTCTCCCAACTGGGACTTGCGGGCCAAACGTTTCACATCAGCAGGATCCGTGAACTTCTGACCATCCAAGGCTCCGCCAAACACCTGAGCAGTAACGCCTTGTTGTTCGAAGGAATACTTCGCTTCCGCACGGCGGAAAGGAATGTCAGCACGAACAATGCCTTGCTCGTCTTCAAGAATCACTGGGAAGTTCTCGAAGAAGTTCGGCAGACGACGAACTTGCAACTCACGACCATTGCTGTCGGTGAACACAACGTGACCCAGCCATGAAGTGGCAAGGCCGTCACCGTTCACCATCGGGCCAACTCGGAACAATCCACCCTTGGCAGGGCTGTTGCCCACGTAGTCGTAGAACGCCAGTTTCTCTGGAATGGCTGCAAACGCTTCTTCACGGCTTGCACCGTCGTCCATAGCGGTTTGAACGCGACGGTTGATCTCCGTCTTGAAGTAGCTCTGATCCCACTGATAACGAGTTGGGCCGAAAAGCTCGACTGGGGTAGCAGCTGAGCCGTACCACATGGTTCCAGCAACGATGAAAGCAGCAAAGAAAACAGCCGCGATTGCACTCGCTAAGACAGTTTCAATGTTGCCCATCCGGAGAGCCTTGTAGAGGCGCTCGGGCGGTCGCGTGGTGATGTGGAAAATGCCAGCGATGATGCCGACAATTCCAGCTGCAATGTGGTGGGCAACGATCCCACCGGGGTTAAACGGATTGAATCCTTCCGGACCCCAAGACGGTTGTACAGCCTCTAGGTGACCAGTAATTCCATATGGATCAGAAATCCACATGCCAGGCCCAAAAACACCAGTGAGATGGAAAGCACCGAATCCAAAGCAGCCAAGGCCAGCTAGTAGAAGGTGAATGCCAAAAATCTTGGGAAGATCAAGGGCTGGTTCTCCTGTTCTGGGGTCCTGCCAGATCTCAAGATCCCAGTAGGTCCAGTGCCAGATGGCGGCCAGCATCAGCAGGCCTGAAAAAATAATGTGGGCGGCGGCAACACCTTCGAAGCTCCAGAAACCCGGGTCAACCCCGGTTTCACCAGTGATGCTCCAACCACCCCAGCTCCCGGTAACTCCCAGGCGAGACATGAAGGGCATCACAAACATGCCCTGACGCCACATGGGGTTCAGGACAGCATCGGATGGATCGAAAATCGCTAATTCGTACAGAGCCATGGAGCCGGCCCAGCCGGCAACGAGGGCTGTATGCATGAGGTGCACCGCCAAAAGGCGACCCGGGTCATTGATGACGACGGTGTGCACCCGATACCAGGGCAATCCCATGGGACAGGTTCGGGGGACAAGGCTGCGCACGCGCAACCAGACAGGGAGATCGTAAGGGCTTCCGCCAGGTCGTTGGTTGAATCACGACAGGGCTGCAACGTTCCAGTGACACGGTTTATCGCTTAAACCGTTCACAAAACGCAAACCTTCGCCGCATGATGGGGGTCTGTGTGCCCTTTGGACCCATGCCAGTGATCCGATTCGTTCGCGAAGGCCGTGATGTGGAGTGCTATCCCGGAGAAAATCTGCGGGAGGTGGCTTTGCGGGAGCGCCTTGAGCTCTATGGCCTTAAAGGACAGCTCGGTAACTGTGGCGGATGCGGTCAGTGCAGTACTTGCTTTGTTTCAGTCGTAGATGAAAACAATGCCGATGCTTTGACGGTGCGCACTCCAGTGGAGGACAGCAAGTTGCGTCGCCGTCCCCAGGAATGGCGTTTGGCCTGTCAGGCCCTGGTTGAAAAATCAGTGATGGTGCTAACTCGGCCTCAGATGCGTTTGCCAGAAGCCGAAACCAGGCTTGCCGCGGCGCGTCAGGCTCCGCTGCCCGTGGGCCCAACAGCTTGGCCTTCTGTTCCCGACGAGGAACTGGAAAGCGAAGACGAGCTCAGTGGCGAGCCCACCCTGGACAAGGGCTCGGCTGCTACTGCCGATGAAGAGGGCTGAGTTCACCGCGACGTTGGCCGCTTGTCGGTGATACCTTCGCGGGGATCCCTCCAGCGGCCATGGAAACCAACGATCTCGGATTTGTTGCCAGCCTCATGTTCATTTTGGTTCCAGCAATCTTCTTGATCGTGCTTTATATCGGCACGAATCGCAGCGAAGCCTGAGATCTACGCGCGCTCCGGTTCCCGAACAAGCAGCACTGGGGCGGGAGCGTGAACACGGATGTAATCGCTCACGGATCCGCCGAGCAGCTTGTCAAGATCGACGAGTCCACGCGCTACGAGGGGTCGACGATCTTGTGACGCGATCACGAGCATGTCGGCATTGATGTCTTCGGCGACTGCGCAAACGCTTCGACCGATATCTTTTCCTTCGGTGTGAACGGTTTTGAGGTCGACGCCAAAGCTGCGTGCCCTTTGAACCGCAGCGTCCAGGATGTCATCTGCTTTCGTACGTCCTCCGCGCGAAGGTGCTGATTCTTGCCGCACCACGTGCAGGCCGGTCAGCGTTCCTCCTGGGATGTCTCGCACCAATTCGCAGGCGGTTCTGAGCGCGTCGTCACCCACACCAGTCCCGTCAATGGTTACCAGCACGCGATTGACATGCCGAACGTAGAGGTCATCTCTGACGAGCAGCATGGGCCGCGTTGAGAGTTGAAAGACGTATTGGCTTGTGCTGTTGGCAAGGATCGATTGAAGGCGCCCCAGTCCCCGTGATCCCATCACGATCAAGTCAGCATTCAGCTCTTCGGCCACTTTGAGCACGGTTTGCTTGGTGTCGCCATCGCGAACGATGCTCTGAACGGAGCTGGGATCAAGACCCATGCGATTGGCAGCGCCATCGAGCATCGATTGCGCATTGTCTCGGTGTCCTTCGGAGCCGGCTTTGCTTTGTTCTGGCACCACGTGCAACAGGTTGACGCGTGCAGTTTTGAAGCTTGGGATGTCCTGCAGCATGCGGATCATTTCTTCCACATGGCCCTTGCCCGAATCGGCAATGAGCAGGTTCCTAAACATGATTGATGCGGCAGCCTTTGGAGAAGCCTATGGGCAGGAATGGTGTTGACGAACAAGCTGACGGACAGCGTTACGCCAACGCCGTGGACGTTGCAGAAGCGTGTTTTGCCTCAACACACTGATCACGCGGGTGTGATGTGGCACGGGTCCTATGTGGCTTGGTTGGAAGAAGCCAGGGTTGAGGCTTTGGTTGCTGCTGGCCTCAGCTATGCCGAGATGACGACGCTGGGAGTGGAGATGCCAGTGGTGTCTTTAAAAATCAACTACAGACAGGCCCTTTGTCATGGCGACATGGTCGTGCTGGAAAGCATCAGCAGCCTCCCTGTTGGCGTCCGCTGGCCTTGGCGTTGTCAGATGCTTTGCAATGGCCAGCTCATGGCCGATGCATCGGTTGAACTCGTCATGGTGAGCGAAGGCCGTGTTCTCCGACGCCCACCCGGCCACCTGCAGGTTGTGATGAACCGGCTGCGCCAAGGCCCCACAATTCCGGATGCTTGAATTAGTACGTGTGTACTAAGCCATCGAGATGGACCGTCGCTGGTGGTGGTTGTGGAGTCAATGCCCTGGGCTTGGTTCGGCTCGGATGAGCGCTCTCCGTTCCGTTGCCTGTGAGTGGTCGGTGGGTCCAGCTGAGCTTTGGAGCTGGCCAACGGAACGGCTTCGAACGCTGCTTTCTTGGCCCGAATCCTGTTGGTCGAGCCTGGAACGCTTTCGTCGATTGCACGGCAAAGCTCCCCAGATCAATGTCCCTGACAATGTGCTCCTTCCAGGGGATCGCCAATGGCCGCAGGGGGTGGATCGTCTTGATCGTCCCCCCGTTGTGTTGCATCACTGTGGTGACCCGTCGCTGCTTTACGAGCTGCGGCAACAGCAGGCGGTTGCCGTCGTGGGGACTCGGGCCGCTTCAGCCCATGGCCTCGCAGTGGCTGAGGATTTGGGCCGCACGCTGGCGTCGATGGGCTGGCCAGTGATCAGTGGTTTGGCTGAGGGGATTGATGCGGCTGCTCATCGGGGCTGTTTGAACGTGGGTGGACGTCCGGTGGCGGTTTTGGGGACCTCGTTAGAGCGTGTTTATCCACGACACCATGAGACATTTCAGGCTGAAGTCGGTCGCAAAGGACTGTTGCTAAGCGAGTTGTCTCCAGGAACATCCATGAATCGAGGCTCTTTCGTTGAACGCAATCGGTTGATCGTGGCGCTTGCGAAAGCCCTCGTTGTTGTGGAATGTCCTGAGCGCAGTGGGGCGTTGATTTCGGCCAAGTTCGCGTCTCAACTTCAATGTCCTGTTTGGGTTGTTCCTGGGGATGCACGTCGCTGGTCGTCGCGGGGGAGCAACGCGCTTCTTCGGAATCAAGCCTTTCCGCTCCTGACGGCAGCTGATCTGGCCGATCACCTGGGAGCAGGACCGTTGATCTCTGCTTCAGCGAGTGTCGCTCAGGATGCGTTACTCGCGGCGATCGGAGATGGTGCATCCATCGAGACGCTTCAGCGGCGCTTGGGGGCGAGGGGTCATCAGCTGTCCTCTCGGCTTTTAGCCCTTGAGTGTGAGGGACAGGTGGTGTGTGAGGCTGGCCATCTTTGGCGGCGGCGCTGAACGTGACGACCGAGCAGTTCCTTGCTGGCAACGACCTGCTGGCTTGGCGCCGTCGCCAACTTCGTCGCGGTGGACGCTCCGTTGATCTCGATTGGCTGCTCGATCTTGGCGGTGGCGTGTCCTGGTCAGAATTGCAGCGACTCCTGATTGATTCCCAGGGAAGGATCAAGATTGATCAGTCATTGGAGGAGCTCGAAAAGCTTTGGCTGCTCCATTTAGAGCGGTCCATGCCGCTTCAGTACTTGGTTGGTGTTTGTCCTTGGCGAGATCTCCTGATCGAGGTGTCCTCCGCGGCCTTAATTCCCCGGCAAGAAACCGAGCTTTTGGTGGATTTGGCTTTGTCGTTTGCGGGGGGACGCCCTCCCCGCTCTTGGGCCGACTTAGGTACGGGTTCTGGAGCGATCGCCGTCAGCTTGTGCCGCGCATGGCCCGAGGCTGAGGGGCATGCCGTGGATTTGAGTGTCGATGCGTTGGCACTGGCTGAGAAAAACCTCAAGGCCCTTGCCCCACAACAATCTTGTCGGCTGCACCATGGATCTTGGTGGCTTCCCCTGCAGGCCTTTTGGGGACAGCTTGAGATCGTGGTGAGTAATCCTCCTTACATCCCCAGCCCATTGCTTGGGGAGTTGGATCCTGTGGTGCGGGAGCATGAACCGCATGTTGCGTTGCTTGCTGGGGAGGATGGTCTCGAGGCCATTCGCTCTTTATTGATGGATGCGCCGCGTGCTCTTGCCCCAGGTGGCGTTCTGTTCTTGGAACATCACCATGACCAAAGTGAGAACGTTCAAGATTTAATGCGTGCAGCTGGGCTGGTGAACGTCTCTTCTGCGAACGATCTTGAGGGGATAGCCCGTTTCGCTCAGGGTCAGCGGGCTCTCACATCAGCCCTATGACTGTGCCTAGAAGTCCGTTGGTGCTTTCTGGGGCGGCAGTAGCGCGGCGTTTGCAAGCCTCTGAAGCGGTCATCATTCCGACGGATACGTTGCCGGGTTTGGCTGTTTTGCCCCAGAACGCCAACACCATATGGACGCTGAAGCAGCGGCCAGCTGATAAGCCACTGATTTTGATGGGGGCCACGGTTGAGGCGTTGTTAGAGGGTGTCGATTCCTGTTGTCATGACGACGCCAAAACCATGGCAACCAAGCATTGGCCTGGTGCAATCACGCTGGTTTTGCCGGCTCGGGGAATTTATGTGGACTACCTCAATCCCGGTGGATCCAACATTGGTTGTCGGATCCCAGCCTGTGCCATCACCCAGAATCTCCTTTCAATCAGCGGTCCGCTCGCGACCAGTAGTGCCAATCCTTCTGGTCAGTCAGCTGCCACGACGGCCTTTGAAGCGGCTGAGCTCTTTCCTGATCTCGCGCAGCTCGGACCTCAACCTTGGCCAAGGCATTCCGGGCAGGCCAGCACCGTGTTGATCTGGAGGAGTGTTGGCTGTTGGCGCATTGCTCGCCGTGGTGCTGTGATGCCGGAGGGCATCAATGCAGCGGAATGATCATTCTTGTTGGCCTTTGTTTGGCCGTGATGACGTTTCTGCACTGGGTGTTGGAGCCGCTGGAGTTCGTCTTAACCCCAGTTCTTCAATTCAATTTGATCCCTTGGGTTTTGTTGGTGGTGGGGGTGTGGTTATTTGCTGCCCCAGTTAACAAAAACAGCCCCTAAGACTCTCTTAAAAGCCGGCTAACGGATTTGAACCGATGACCTTCGCTTTACAAAAGCGCTGCTCTACCACTGAGCTAAGCCGGCATTAATTGATTCTACTGATGAGTGGTTCTCGAGTCTTGGAGATTGAACGGTCGTTCCATCATCCAAAGGGCCAACTCAAGCCGAGTACGACATCCTGTTTTGGACAGGGCACGACTGATATGACATTCAACGGTTCTAAGGCTGATGACCAGTCGATCTGCAATGGCGCGATTCGTAAGGCCCTGCAATAGGAGAGCGCTTACACGGGTTTCCGATGGAGTGAGCGGTGTGACAGCAGTCAAAATCGGAGCGAGGCGACTGCTTAAAGAGTTCCCCCGTTCGGTGACTGTTGGATTGATCGACGAATGGGCAGATTGGCGACAAGAGCCGTCATGCGGTCTTCGGTTTCAAGACTGACGTCTCCTTCCTCGATATCGATCTCCACGTAACGAGCAACAACCTCGAGGATTTCTCGGCGCATTTGGGCCAGAAGCTCGGGATTGAGGTCGCTGCGGTCGTGGGCCAGAACGAGTTGCAACCGTTGTTTGGCTGTACTCGCACTGGAGGTTTGACGGCCTAAAAGCTTGTCGATGAAATCTTTGACGGTCATCGATTCAAAAAAGTCTGGTTTGCATTAATTGGCGCACTCGGGCTCGGAACCCTTTGCGTGCTTCAGAAGGGTCCATTAGGGGAATGTCTTCTCCCTGAAGCCTCCTGGCGATGTTGTTGTAAGCCCTGGCTGCAGGAGAGCCGCTCTCCCCCAGCGTCAGTGGTTCCCCACGATTGGTACTCACAATCACCTGCTCATCTTCAAAGACCAAACCCAGGAGTGGGAGAGCCAAGATGTCGGTGACATCGTCGACAGTCAGCATCTCTTGATTGGACATCATCTTGGGCCGCACTCGGTTTAAGACGAGTTGCACAGGGGTGACCCCTTGGGTGTTGAGCAGACCAATAACGCGATCTGCATCACGCACTGCGGCGACTTCAGGAGTGGTCACAACAACAGCCTCACGAGCCGCAGCGGCAGCATTTTTGAAGCCGTCTTCGATACCGGCAGGGCAGTCGATCAGGACGTAGTCAAATTGCTCCTCGAGCAATGACACGATTGCTTTCATGTCTTTTGGCGTCAGCCATTCGAGCATTCGAGGATTGCCAGCGGGCAATAGGGCCAGGTTGGGCTCCTGCTTGTGTTTCACGAGGGCTTGCTCCAATCGGCACGTCTCGGCAAGCACTTCTTGGGCCGTGAAAACAATTCTGTTTTCGAGGCCTAGGAGAAGGTCGAGATTGCGAAGGCCGAAATCGGCATCAAGCACGACGGTCCTCGCCCCAAGCCTGGCGAGGGCGATGCCGAGGTTGGCTGTTGTGGTGGTTTTGCCGACGCCGCCCTTGCCGGAGCAGATCAGGATCGTTCGGGTCGTCGACACCGGGATTCCACTTGGTTTGGATCAGGATAATCTCCCAATCCATCGTGACAACTTCGATCAGCCGGGTTGCAAGCTCAGCACTTCGGCTGGATCAATTCTGATGACACCGTTACGGAGGGAGGCTTGTTCTGCTAGCCCCGGCTGGGGAAGGTCGTCCGGTCCACGAGCGACAGCATCGGCGATTCGGAGTTGAAGAGGGCGAAGTTGCAGCGCAATGATCCGAGCTTGAGTGGATCCCTTCGCTCCTGCGTGGGCCACACCCCTTAATCGACCCCAAACAAGGATGTCTCCACAGGCCGTAACCGTTGCTCCAGGATTGACATCTCCATAAACCAAAATGCTCCGATCGCTGTGCAGGTAATCACCGGAGCGCAATGTGCCCTGATGAAACATCACGCCAGTTGACTGTGTGGATGATTCCTTCGTTGGGGGTTCTGTATGCATAGGGTCCCCCGAGCCGATTGGTGCAGACCGTTGCAGCCTTGCTTCTAAGCCAAATGC
>ENA-UZWT01019065-UZWT01019065.1-metagenome-genome-assembly--contig:-Day-1-50m-contig-19065_pt1 | contig 11231 bp, 8 predicted proteins | sample MGYA00260338_ERZ794898 | MGnify/ENA metagenome assembly ERZ794898 | reverse complement strand
TCTCCAAACATGATAATTGGTTTCGCAAAGTAAACACCTAAGCCTATGGATAATGAAATAAATATAATAGCTCCTAATAACCACTTTTTTAAGCGTTCATCTAACCGGTCTGAAAAATTGAAAAACAGTAAAATTGCAACAATTAAATTAATTGTACCTAATAAAAAAGGCGTGTAGGTTAACCCTAAATACGGTAATCCTATAAATGCAAAAAACAAACCTCCAAGTAAACTACCATAGTAGTCTTTTTCCATTACGCTGGAAATATTCGCTTTTAAATCGTGGTATCTACCATTGATTCTAGTAACTAATGGAATTTCTAGTCCAATAAGTAGTCCAACCAATATTGCTAAAGAATAAATGAATATTTCGACATATTCGGTTGTACCCATGAGTGAATAAACCAGCAGCGCACATAACGAAGTAAGGAAGGATAGGAGTAATTCCGAAGCGATAAAAAACTCAATGATGTTTTTGTTTATCGATCGACTAATTCTACTTCCAAGACCCATTGAGAAGAGCATGATCGACAATATAATCGTCCATTGAAAGACGGAGTTTCCAAGGAAGTAGGTAGCTAAAGTGGCCAATACATATTCTGAAACTATACCTGCTACACCTGTAGCAAATAATGAACTCATCAATATTTTCGAATCTGATAATTTCATGGGTTACTTTCCAAAATAATGGGTGTCGTCGTTGATAAAATAAGAAGCTGGGGCGTTTTCTGAGTCGGCATATCCAACATCAAACAGACCTAAAAGAATAAATATCAATACTAAATGCGCTAATTTTTTCGCCCATTTTAGCATTATATCTTTTGATTTAGTATTGGTTAAATCTGGAATTGTACGAGTTACTTCATCATCAAAAAAGATGTAAAATATGTAAAGTGCTCCGGCAATAAGAAATATTATTCCATAAGAGTATAAAAAAGTAGTTCCTAAAAATTGATGACTTAAATCAAAATGAATCTTTTGTGGTAAATGATCCGCTCTTGAATGTTTGGTGATGATTTGATAATAATATTTCCCAGAATCTGTTATATCAATATCATAACGCATATGGAACTCTGAATATGTACCATCTAAATCCCTTTCGTAAAAAAGATCTTTACTTGCGCCACAAATAAAATTCTTGTTTTCGTCTAAAATTAATGCAGTTACTGAACACCACTTATTATTAGTTCGGGGTAAATTATATTGTAGGGAGAGACTCTGTAATTCGGAAGAATTTGCTTCAATCGGACCAATAAGACCACCTTCGTTCGAAATATCTCCAGAGATTATTGAAGGTGATGTGAAAGTGATTAAACTTTTTAATACGATTAGTGAAATTCCTAAAAGAACTATAACTACTGCAATTGGGACGTTTTGCTCTCTGAAGGCTATTGTTTTCTGTTTTAAATTTTTTCTAATCTCTTTTCTTTTACTGTTGTCTTTTATTGCTCGTTCAGAATTGTTTTCTCGAACACTAGTTGCCATCGCTTCTCTAGCACGTCGTCTTTTTATGACTTCTTCTTGTCCTTTCGTTAACATTTTAGGTTTAGACTTCTGAAGGTTGATTAACTACATTTTCACCACGTTTGATGACCTGATGCTTAAAAACCTTGCAACCAAATTTTTCTTTCAAGTAGACTAAAGCTTTGTCATAATCCATGTATTCCGAGCAGGTAAACATATCTACAGCAGCGTAATTATGTTCTGGCCAGGTGTGAATTGCAAAATGGCTTTCCTCGATAACAACAACTCCCGAAACACCTTGTGGAGCAAACTTATGAAATACTGATTTTACAATTGTAGCCCCAGCTATTTTCGCGGATTCATTTAAATGTTTTTCAACGTATTCAATATTATCGATACTGCTTCTCGAACATTGTTCAAATTCAGCAATTATGTGCCAACCTAGTGTCATTTAGAAACACCAAGTAATTAGTAAAGCAACAGATATGTAAGCCATCGCTTCAATTAAACCGGCACCAATATTTGGCTTTACTTGCCCAACTAATTCATCCTTTAAACTGTATCCAGAAAGTACAAATTTACCAGTGATTAATCGTGCAATTGGAATAAGGATAAATCCAATCACTATAAGCGATATAATAGAAGTAATTGCTTCAGAAAATAATTCGAAATGTATAGAAACTGCGTTTGAAACTATAATTGAGATAGCGATAATAGATCCAGAGTAACCAACACCTACTGCAACATTATCCTTTTCAATTTCAGTATGAATATCGTACGGAGTAATAATATTATAAAGGATTGATGAAAGAATCAAAGCAACTTGAGCAATTCCCCAGTAGGCTAAAATCATTAAATTACTATCAGCACCTTTACTTGCACCCAAAATAATTAACCCTGTTGAAATATAGTTTGCAGCTTCAATAATACCTGTACCAGCATTTTGATCTTCTAAGATCTCCTTTTTGATTTTAAACTTGCTAAAAATGATGAACTCATTAATAACAGTAGTAATGTTTAATAATAATATCGCTCCTAAACCATAAATTGCAATTGCGATTAAATCGGCTTGTAACGAAACATGTTCTCCTAAAAGAGCACTTCCAATAGCCATTACTAATCCAACAAAATATCCAACGTATGAAAAGGAAAAAGCTAAATTGTCTTTTTCTAATAGTTCATTAATTGTGTTCAGTTTTGGGTGGAATAATTTATAAATTACTTTCCCTATAAAAACCAATATTAAACTCGCTAGGAAATAAAGGCTTGAGTTTCCAATCTCTTCAAAATTTATATGTTCCATAATTATTTTCCGTATCCAAATCCACTACCTCTCCCACTTCTTCGGGAGGAGCTAGATCTTCGGGATGAATTCCAATTTGTATTTCTTGCTTTTCGTTGGTAAAAATCTGGTCTGTTTTTTTGGGTGACTTTACTACTTGTTCCGTAATAATTTCCACCTTGATAACCTGACCCATAAAATGAACGATTAGTTCCATAGTAACTACCATAGTAACTGCGATGCATTCCATAATAAGCAGGGTGGTAACCTAAGCCAAAAACACTCCTTAAAAACATGTAACGACCGTAAAACACCCAAATACTTTGGTCTCCATTTCCTTGCCAGTGGCCGTATCGCGAATTACCTATGTAGTTGTCATAACCAGCAGGTATAGCAGCTTTAGTGACTTTTCCAGTGCTATCTTTTGATACAATTTGCATCCCAAGATTATTTTCATTTTTCTTAAAAAATTCGTAGCTAACAGGTAGAAATTTCGTTTTACTTTGTGTGATTTTGTCAGATTTAGAAACTTTAACAACCGAATATTTATGATAATGCCCATCGTTTTTAGCGTCCATGTCATCCAGAATGATCGTATATGACTTCTCATTACTCATACTCTTAATCATCAGATTAACAGGGTTTTCAATGTAGTGGTCTTGCCCATTACATCCAGCAAAAAGTAGCACAATTAAGACAAAAAATATTTTTTTCATGAAATTATTTCTCTGGTGAAGATAGGAAATTTGAGAATTCAAATTCTTTAACATATCTACCGTGCACTCCGTCAATTTCAGTTTCACTCCAACGGTTAAGAGATATGAATTCGGATTCGTCGCCGTTGTTAAATACCCAATTCACGAATTTAGACCAATCGTCGTCGTCGTCATTTACACTTTTACAGTGTCCTAAAAACTCGTCGGATAAAAAGTATTCAACGCCTTTGTAAACTATTTTTTTTGGTGGAGAGTCTGTTTCTACAATGGTTTGTTTTACATCTCTACCCAAATCAAACATTTTAATTTCTGAGCTTACATCCAACTTTAAAGTTGGAGATGTATTAACGTGTAAAAATGAAGATACACTACCATTCTCAATAGTGTATTCAAAGGAAAATTGATTATTCCCCCAATCGTATTCAGTTTTATCTTTAACAATCCAAGATTGAAGGTCGTATTCTAAAATGCAACCGACACTCAAATTTCGAATAGATAAATCAACTATTTTTTTTTCTTTTTTGAAAAAATCAAAAAGTCCCATATTAAAGATTGTTTTCCAATAAAACACCCCACAATTAAACCAATAAAAAGAGCACCAATTATAGTTCCAATTGTAAAAAAGTATCGAAGAAAAGACAGGGCGAGAATAAACATTCCCGCCACTGTAATTAATTTATGAATTGTTTTTATAGACAGATTAATTATCTAGTCCCATTTTTTTCTTTAATTCATCTAAAGATGACGATGATGTTTCATCTTCTAAAACGGTATCAATTTCTTCATCGATTGATTTAGACTCGTTTGCAATTTCACCGTAAGACTCAGCCAGAGCTTCTTCTTGCGCTACTTTTTCTTTCATTTTCTCTAACATAGAAACTGTTCCAGTTGAGTCAATTTGAGAAAGCTGTTTGTTTAGTTTAGCTGTAGCAGTACTCACTTTTACTCTAGCTTTTAACGTCTTTAATTCGTTTTCCCACTTGCTAACGTTCGATCTTATTTTTTTAACATTTTGATCTAATTGAGAGGTCGAAGATTCGAATTTTTGAAGTTCACTTTTTACTCTTTCTAAAGATTCAAGATTTTCATCCTTTCTTCTAAGAGCTTCACTTGCTAACCGATCAGCTTCTTCAGGAGCAATCGACCCTGATTGTGCTTTTTTTAGAATAAGCATTGCTTTTCTTTCGTAATCTTTGGCTACCTCTTGATGCTTTTTAATATCACCACGAGATCTTATTTCCATTGCTTTAACTTCCGCTAAAGCCTGAAGGCTTTTATCAAGATCCGTCTTCATGTCTCTAATCCCTTGTTCCGTTAATTTGATTGGGTCTTCTAATTTATCGATTACAGAATGCGCTTCTGCTTGACCAATTTTGAATAATCTTTTGAAAATGCTCATAATAGTATAGTTTTAGTTTTTTGAAAATTTGATTAATTCTTCTGAATATTCACTTAATAATAAGCTAAGTGAGTTAATAGAGCCTTCTAGTTCGTTTAGGTCTAAACTTTCTAATTGAAGCGTATCTCTAAAAATAACTTTGTCGCCTGTTTCATTTAAAACAAATGCTCCATGTACGATGTCTCTATTCTTTTTTAATAATTCCTTAAATATACTGCCATTTCCTTTCGGAACATCAAACATGTTTTGTTCCATGATTAAAATTGGGTCAGCACATCCAAACACTAAATTATAAATCCCCGCCCTTTCGTCATTAATTACAAGAAGTTGGTTTTCATCATCCTGAATGGAAATGTCGTGGCCTAATTCCACGAGATATGTTTTTACTTTTTCGAAATTGTTTTTCATTTGCTTTTAGTATTGAGTTTCTTTTATAAATGTAAAAAAGTTTAAGACTAAAAATCGGCGTTTTTCTATCTTAAATTTTATTTAGTACTAATATTACCACACAATAATAATAACTAAATGTCAATAATGCAAATAATATTTGCATTATTGATGCTTTATTATATAAAAGTCATTCGTTTTGTTGTCTAGTAAGCTTTTATGCTAATAAAATTAGCTAAAAAGTATGCCTTCAAATTGATTTTAAGATTTGAATTCTAAATAGAATTAATTTCAAGAGAATTGTTTAATTTTAAATTAACTAAAGATTAGCCTTAATTCTATAGTTGACTTTTATGTGTTGATGTTATGTACATCTAAAATTGTAATACTAACTGCGGGATAGTAACTTTATTTAATTACGATTGTTTTGTGTTAATGAATAACTATTCGGTTTAGAAATTTACAAGCTCATAAACTTGAATAAACGAGATATAGATGAATAAAATAATAAATAGATTACCAATAAAAAAGATTGTTTTTGGAGCAGCTTTTTTATTGTCCATTAACAGCTTTCATTTGGTAGCTCAATCGTGTGTGACTTCATCAAGAAATTCTTGGGAATGGCCCGGTCATAACAATTGGTTTTTAGCAACAGGTGGTACAGGTGGTATTAGTTACATGTTAGATCAAAAAAATCAATCTGTAACTTCTGTAATACAAACTGATCCATGTTATAATTGTGCTTGGGATGCTGCTACAACTAAAATAAGAGCCTATCAAGGTGTTGCTACTGCCAGTAATGATAAGGGAGAATTAGTGTTTTTTACGAATGGGCGAAAAGCTTGGGACGCTGAAGGAAAATTAATCACAGATAAGATTTTATCAGGGAATGAATGTGGAAGCACTGAGGATATGCAAAGTGCAGTTCATGGAGTCATGACTATGCGGCATCCTCTAACTCCTGAAAAGTACTATATAATTTCTATTGATGATATCGTTAGTCAAGGAACACCCAATGTTAATAATCAGAAAGGAACTTGTGGTAATGGAGTTACTTTTGCTCTAATTGATTCAAGCGGGGGGCTTGGGCACGCTTCAATACCTATAGAGAGTAATATTTCATCAGGGAATCTTGGCGCATTTAGAACTACTGAAGATTTTGCTGCTACACTACATGCAAATGGGGTTGATATTTGGGTTACTTTTCATCCTTTATGGCAAACACATGTGGTTTCTTATTTGTTAACATGCGATGGTTTTGTAACTCCTCCTGTTGTTTCTGGAAATGGAAACGTGCCTTACGTTTCTATTTTTGAAGGTAATGGTGGGTTGGATTTTAGTCCGGATGGAAGTAGGCTCGCCTTAGGTGCAGAGATCAATTTATCCGGTTCAAATGTTGATTCAAAAGGAGGAACAGGCTCTGTTAATCTTTACGATTTTAATAATAAGACAGGTGAGATAACAAATAGAAAGGCTATTTATCATAAAAGTAATGGTACTCAAAACTTTTATAACTTATTCTTCTCGGCAAGTGGGAATGAACTTCACTATGGAGGAAGTGGAGGAGGAGGGAAATATGATGTAAGTAGTAATGATGAGGCAACTATATTAGCCTTAGGATCTCAAACTTCAAGTACTTTTAGTTCAGGAGATAAGTTTGCAGGTGGGGCTATGACTTATCAAGGAGTGCTTGAAACATCACATCAAACTTTCGCAAAATATTCAGAGACATCTAGTAATATAAAGTGGTCATCAAACAATATTTACATACCCCCATTAGAAGAGCCGGATATCCAGGAAGTAGGTCCATTTTGCGATACTGTGCAAATAGTAGATTTACATACTAATTGGTTATGCTCTGGTGTAAGTGCTGAAGACACTTTGTATCAACGACATTTATATAAAGGTGATGGGATTGTAGATGATAAATTAGGTCATTTTAATCCAGCAGTTGCGGGTCCTGGAACCCATGAAATAGTATTTACATACTGTGGCGTTGATGACACAACTTACATTGAAGTAGTATTCTGTCCAGCCTGTAAAGTTGAAGTTAAAGAAGAACATCCAGAAATTTGTGTAGGAGAGAGTGTTCGTTTGGATACGATGATAAATATTGCAAACGGAGAACGAATTTGGAGTATAGATTCATTTCCAACAACAGCTTCTCAAAGTGCTGAAATTACTTTTTCAGGAGATACCATTTTCGACGCTACAGATTTAGGCACCCATTATGGTACTTATAAGTTAATGTTGGCAAATGTTTTTGAAGGGGATAGTTGTTTTGATTCTATTTATGTAACGGTAAACCCATTACCAGAACCAGATTTAGGAAATGATTCAACAATTTGTGTTGATTGGGACGATGTAACATTTGATGCAGGATTATTTACTTCTTATGACTGGGGTGCTGACGGGGGAGATGTTCAAACAATTACCAAGTCTGAAGCTAAAATGTATAGAGTAGAGGTAACGGATGCAAATGGTTGTAAACAAAAGGATTCAGTAGAGTTGTTTGTAAATGATTTACCAATAGCGGTTTTACCAGGAGATACATTTATATGTGCGGGTGCAGCAGCAGTTGCTATTGATGCATCAGTTTTAAGTACAGGTGGAAGCGGATCAGCTATTACTTCATATAGTTGGAGAGATCTTCCAGCGGGTGCCGAGGTTTCTACAACAAATGATTTAAGTACTGATGTTGACGGTGAATACTATGTAGCTGTAGAAGATGCTAATGGTTGTCATGATACTGATAGTATTGTTTTAACTGTTCACGCTTTACCTGTTGTTGATTTAAGAAATGATACAAGTATTTGTGCTGGAGACGCAGCATTAGATCTTGCAACATTTTCTAATCCTTTAGGAGACACAACTTATACTTGGCGAGTAAGTGCTGATGGAAGTGCTTGGACTACTACAGGTCAAACGACTCCTTCTATTAGTGTTGATACAGCGAATATTTATAAAGTAGTGATTGAAGATACGTATGGTTGTCTTGATTCAGCAGAATTTGAATTAACGATAAATACGTTACCCGAAATTGTACTTCGTGATTCAACAATTTGTGGGGATGCACCAACGGTGGTATGGAATGCCGAAGCGGAAACTCCTGGAATGTTAGGTTATCAGTGGTTTGAGCTTCCTGGTAATATACCAACTGGAAGTGGAGCAATATTAGATACTAAAGTAGCGGGAGACTATGCAATAGGAATTATAGATATTCACCAATGTGTGGCAGCTGATACGATAACGCTTACTGTAAATAACTTCTTACCTGTTGATTTAGGTCCAGATACAGCGATTTGTGAAGATGCAGATGATGTTGTGTTGAATGCTGGAATTGCTAACTGTAACTGGTATTTATGGACGCCAGATAATGGTACGTTTACCGATAAGCAGACGTACTCAGTTAATACAGAGGCGATGTACAGAGTTAAGTTAGAAGATGAAAATGGATGTAAGGGAGAAGATTCAATTTATGTAACAGTTAATTTGTTACCAGAAGTAGATTTAGGACCTGATACATCAATTTGTAATGCAGATCCAAAAGTTGTATTTGACGCAAAAAATGCAGGAGTAGGAATGACTTATTCTTGGAGTACAAGCGAAACTGCTCAAACCATCGAAAACGATTTAGCTGGAGAATACTGGGTTGCGATCAAAGATGTTAAAGGTTGTACGGATTCAGATACAATTGTACTAACGGTTCACGATTTACCCGTTGTAGATTTAGGAGATGATGTTGAAATTTGTGCCATTGAAGATTCAGTATTGTTTAATGCTGGTCATTCAACAGCTCAAAGCTGGGTTTGGGCACACGGCAGAACTACGCAAACAATCAAAGCTAAAAATGAAGGAACTGAAACTTATAGCGTAGTGGTAACCGATGAAAATGGGTGTATAGGAGAAGATGAAGTTGTTTTAACGGTTAGCCCAATGCCTGAAGTAACGATTCGAGATAGTTCAGTCTGTATTGATGCAGATGATGTTTTATTTGATGTAGGTGCAGATTTCGATGAGTACTTATGGAGTAATGGAGATGTAACACGAACAAGTACAATTTCGATTGCAGGAGATTATTCGGTAACTTTTACAACCTTAGAAGGATGTGCAGGATCAGCAGATTTTACATTAGAAAGAACCGCACTCCCTATTCCGGATTTAGGAGCTGATCAGATAATTTGTGCTGATGCTTCAGCATTGGATTTTACACCGGGAGTATTTGTATCCTATTTATGGAATGATGGCAAAACAACACCAACTTTATCTACTAAAGTAGCAGGAGATTATGAAGTGGAGGTAACGGATGATAAAGGTTGTAAAGCATCAGATGATGTTAAGTTGACAGTAATTGATATGCCAACACCAGATATTATTAAAGATGAAACAAAATGTCCAGGAAGTCCTCACACTTTTGATGTGGTAGGTTATGATAACGGAAACGGACCTTATACTTATGTTTGGCAGGATGGATCGACTCAAAGTAATTTTCCAACAGCTATTGCAACAACTGTTTGGGTTGATATAACAGATCAGTACGGCTGTACAGGAAGAGATTTAGGATCTGTAATCGATAAGAGTGATTTAACGGTTAACATTTTAGATAACTTAACGGTTAATTTATGTGAAGGAGAAGATGTAACCTTGATACCAAATTTTAAAGCTTCAGATGGATATTTCTTTACTTGGTCGCAAGACGGTTCAGGAACATCTGAAACATTTTTAGCAACTACAACAGGAACCTATGATTTACATGTAGATAACGGTGGAGGTTGTGAAGGAGATGGAACGATTGATGTTATTGTTCACCTTGATCCAGTTTTAGTACCAGATGCCGCAGGTATCTGTGATGGAGAAGCTGCTTTAATCGGTGGTATAAATGACCTAGGAGGGACTTATACTTATCTATGGAGTACTGGAGAAACAAGTGCAACCATCTCTGTATTAACAGCAGGAATATATACACAAGAAGTAACCAGTAATCAAGGATGTGTATCAGAAGAAACTGTTGATGTAGATGTATATAGTAATCCAACACCAAATATCCAAGGAACAACAGTTTGTCAAGGAGTCGGTGTTACTTTAACGGACTTAAACGACAAAGGTGAAACCACTGATTTTATTTGGAGTACCGGTGCCACAACAGCAACGATATCTCCAACTACATCAGGCGATTTCACTTTAGATGTTGTAGATATTCATGGTTGCAAAGGGACAAGCACAACTGCTGTTACTTTCATTGCTTATCCAATAGTAGATTTAGGAAAAGACATGGTGATTTGTGAAGGTGATGACAAAGTAACATTTGATGCAGGAAATATTGGAAATACGATTACTTGGAATTCTGGTCAAACAACTTCAACAATTAGCACAGATCAAGCAGGCGAGTATATTGTCACGGTGAGCGATGGAGGTTGTCCAGCATACGATACAGTTGTATTAAGTGTAGTAGATCTTCCAGTAAGTGAATTAGATCAATTGTTAGCGGTAAATCCTTATTGTTTTAATGAATTAGAAACAGCTATTTTATTAGAAGCGGGGGCTAGAAGTGACTATGAATACTTGTGGGGAACTGGAGAAACAACATCAGCTATTAGTGTTGATGCAGCAGGTACTTATGTTGTTGAAATTAGTGCGGGAACTTGTAGCATAACTGATCGCATTAAATTATCAGACTATTGTCCAAGTACATTATACGTTCCAAATACATTTACGCCTGACGGTGACGGGATAAATGATTCGTTTAATGCAGTAGGTAGTTACATATCTGATTATCAAATGTTTATTTATAACCGTTGGGGTCAATTAATTTATAAGACTGAATCAATGACAGATGACTGGGATGGAACATTTATGGGCCAAGGAGTTCAGGTTGATACTTATGTTTATAAAATTTATTACAAGACTAATCATCCTGATGGTTATCCTGTTAACGAGCAAAAAGTTGGTATCGTAAATCTATTAAGGTAGAAACGAGTAATATT
>ENA-UZWT01002482-UZWT01002482.1-metagenome-genome-assembly--contig:-Day-1-50m-contig-2482_pt1 | contig 11260 bp, 17 predicted proteins | sample MGYA00260338_ERZ794898 | MGnify/ENA metagenome assembly ERZ794898 | reverse complement strand
AATAATTCTATTATATACAATACTTTATTACAAGTTTGTTTGCCAATTAGATTAAGGGATTAAACTGTGCAGTTACAGTGCACACATTTACCATATAAAATTGGAGAATTCTGCAGGGGCACCGTCAAACATTTTAATTGGCGAGTGCCAAATAGATTAAGGGAGGAGACATGTGAACTTCGGGGGGAAACTATTATGCATAAAAAAACCCCTACAATGTAGAGGTTGGTTTAATTATGTCAAATAAATTATGAAATCATAGGTAGAATCTCATTCAATTCTTCAAAAGACCTTTTCCCACATACCCCACTCATTACTAATTGGGTAGGTTCTACATTTTTCAAATCCTTGAAAGTATGAATATCGGAATACGATAAAACATTTTTCAATCTATAACTGATGTCAATATCTTTAATTGGGGTAGTGTCCTCACACTTAGATAATGGGAGAAAATTATTCTTAGGTTTACGTGAGATAAAATCAATAAAATTAAGTTCCTGACCACGTCTTGAAAGTTTAACATATTTCATAATACTAAAAGGTTTAAATGATTACTCTACAAATATAATAATAATTCTGTTATATACCAAATTTAATTATGCCAAATAAAATACCAAATCCTGAGATGGTAACTTCGACTCCTCAGTGGGAGATCCAGGTGATCCAGTTCCTATTTTAATTGGCGGTAATATATTAGTATTTGTTTTGGTATTCCAATTAATACTAGTATATTTGGTATATGGATAACTATACACATAATTCGTCGGTTACGAACAATAGTACTAACGACGTGAAAACACTTTTAACTTGGTCTGATATTACAAAGACTGAAAGAACTAAACTACATAACGAATGTAGACACACAATCCTTGTAAGATTAGAAGGGGGGGAAAATTCACTTAACAACAAAGACGTTTTAGTGAAAGATACTTTAAGTTATATTAATGACTTTATAGAAAATATTTTAGGTTGGGATGTAAACAACGATAAAAGAATGAATTTGTTAGTTGGGGAAGATTTTGAATCTAACCTTGAAATAAATGTTAGACGTGTCGTGTTTGATATTTATAGTGAGGTACGTTTATTAAAAAGTTCAAGGGAATTGGGGACATATGAACCGATAAGAATTCCACTTATGGAGAAATTGATTCAGGAGTTTTGATAAGTCTTGTAATTGTTTACCTCACTTTTAAAGTGGGGTTTTTTTATACCCTATGATCACAGACGACAGTGGGACCTGTTGTATTTTATTTGGCACCCTCCCCACTATATAGGGGTATAGGGGGACCCCCCTGCAGGACCCCCTCCCGTATCCCCCCTTTAAAAAGGGGTTTTTCGGTGTCTGTACAGGGGGGTCAATGGCTCAAATGAATATTTTTCCGGATTTTTTTGGAAAAAGTCGATTTTTTTATGTATATTATAATAAAAATTTTTACCAAAAATCCTAAAAATGGGGACAAAATATGATAGAGTAGATCACGATCGAATTATTAAAGATTATAATGAAATTAAGAAAGTAAGTTGGGTTGCTGAGAAACACTCAATATCGTGTGGATTAGTTATGAAGGTACTCACTAATAATGGGGTAAAACTAAAACACTCAAAAAAGACATTAATAAATGACATTAACCATAATGCACTAATAAAACGATATAAAGAAGTGTATAACGCAATTACAGTTGCGAAAGAAATGGGGGTATCAAAATCAACTGTCTTGAAAATCTTACATAAGAATGGTGTTAGAGTTAGTAGAATAAAATATAGTGATGAACAAATAATTAATCATTATAAAAAAGTCGGAGTACTAAAAACCACTTGTGAAGATCTATCTATTTCAGATGATTATGTGAGGTCGACTTTAAGAAAACATAATACTCAATTAATAAACCTAAGAAGAATTCAAATCGGAGATGTGTTCAATAAGTTAACTGTGATAGAATTTGTGGGTTATCGTGGTACAAGAAATAAACATAAAGTATTCTTATGTAAATGTGAGTGTGGGGGGACAAGAAAGGTTGGCACTCGTAATTTAACTAGTACACAAAAACCCATAAAAGACTGTGGATGTGGGTGGAAATTAATAAGAGAAAGGGCGGAGTTAAAACGTAAGGAAAAAGAACTATCAAGACAACTACGGTTAGAAAAACGTATCGAACGTGAATTAAAAAATAAACTCAAACGTAAAAAATACGAATCCAATAAAAAATATAAAGTAGGATCTAAACATAATAGATTAACCATTATATCTGTGGTTGGTAAAGGTAAAAATAAGGTTCTTACTGTGGAGTGTGAATGTGGGACAATTAAAGATATTAAAGGACATTCAATTTATATCACAAAATCTTGTGGTTGTTTACAAAAAGAGAAGTCACAAACACATGGTATAATATCTAAGGATAGAAAAGGGTATGATAGGTGGAGATCAATGTTAAGTAGATGTCATAATCCAAAATCTAAATCATATCATCACTATGGGGGTCGTGGAATATATGTGTGTGATGGGTGGAGATTACCAAATGGTGAGGGTTGTAAAAACTATTTAGAGGATATTAAAAAACAATTAGGACCTAAACCCGAAGGTAACTATTCTTTAGATCGTATAGATAATGATGGTCCTTATGAGATTAGTAATCTGAGATGGGCAGATGCATCAACTCAACTGAAAAACCAAAGAAGATTTAAAAAAAAGGTTGATGAAGACCAATGTAAAATAGATTTTTCGGGGGGTAAAACCTTTACATAGTAAAAGGGGGGTAAATCTAAAATAAAAATTTTCTGGATTTTTTGAGGAATTTGACTAATAATAATATTTTACGTATGTTATGTAATGTAAAACAAATAAAAGATGAAAAATATGAAAAGTAAAACTGATCGTTTTGGTAATACAGAAGAGGATCTAAAGTTATTTGATGAGGCAATCGATGTATCAACAAGAGAAGGGTTTCTAATGTTTTTAGAAGATACAACCCAAGAATCTATAGATTCTATAGAAACTAATGACGAACTTAGTGTTGTAGCATTATTACTATTTACTAGAATGGGTATATATGAGGAGAAAGAAGATTACGAGATCTGTTCGTTAATAAAGGAAAAAATGGGTATGATAAACATTAAAGGGAAAAAACTATTAAAGGTATAATCTATACCAATCGTAGTGGTGGAGTAAGTGTAGTTCTTGTCCACTTATAACCATACATTTCATAAACCCCTATATTATCATCACAATATTCTCTCATTAAGGGGGAAGTATATCTCCAAGGATATTCTAATGGAGTTTCATTAAGTACATTAACCTGTGAGGTTGTACTAAAGATATAATCAGGATCGGTGGGATCTTCATGTAACCACTTACCAATTATATGTCCTTTCTGTTCTATAAGGGAGAAGTATGGGGAATATACATTTGTTAATACACCTGACATATTAGGACTCATATACTCAATGAATAAGTCTACGGGCATTTGTAATTTATAGTTGTTTATTAATTTATAAAGACACCACTTATCAACGATATAAGAGTGTGCACCTATACCTATGTGGGATTTTGGTATTTGAAATAAATCATCAAGTGGGTCACCTACAATTTGGGTGGAAGTCCTACCAATCCAAAATATATCACAATACCGTTTATGTAGTCTCTCTATGAGTAATTTATACGTACCATCATATATGTAATCAATAAGATTATCATTTGGACGAGCATCATCCTCAAGTATGAGAAATTTTCTCCCATGTCCTGAATTTGCAATCTCCCATATCTTTTTATGTGCAAGTCCAATACCTATCATGTTCTCCGTTAGACCTGGTTGATTACCTTTACCCTGCTCAAGATCGTTCCATTCACCACTCATCTCACCACTTTTAAGTAGTTCACCTATATCAAAGTGACCTTTCTTATAATTTACTGAATCAATAAATTCATAATTAAAACCATCGAAGTATTTCCAATCATCAATAAAGGATTGTCTCCTCTTAACATTATCAGGATCACTAATAACGAATATTCTATCACATCCAAAGTTGTGTAAATCTATCTTTTTGTGTACGTACATAACCATAAATATAATACGTATAAAAGTTTTTAGGTGGGGTTTATGGTTAAATAATAATTTCCTAATATTTATATAGAAACATTAAGTAAGATGAAGAAAATCAGACTAACAGAAGAACAATTAAATAGACTTGTAGAAACCACTACTGTCTTTAAGGACGAACACAAGATGAAAGATGCTGTTGATTCGGAATTAAATGAAGATAGTAAGAAATGTGAATGTGAGTGTAACAAAGATGGTGAAGACTGTAAGTGTCCTCCTGAATGTGAAAAGTGTGATTGTAATAAAGAAAAAGAAACTAAAGAGGATTGGAATCCTAATGCATCTGTAGGTACACAACCTGGTGGATTAATGCAAGGAGCTCACTTTCCTAAGTGGATACAAGAAAATAAGAATAACTTTAAAAGATTAATTAAATAATTATGCCAGTAAATGCAGCGGCCGCACGTGTCGGAACTAATGATGTTAGAAGTAATATAACCTATATTAATTCACTAATAGACGCGGAAGTGGCTAAAGGTGGTGAATGTATCGTGGTAGGACCACAATATCTAACAGACCAAATGATCACAACATTAAGAAACAAAGATTACAATGTAACTACAAAACAAGATTCTATGGGGTCTTATAAAGAATATAAAATATCGTGGTAATGAAAAAAATAACTTTAACAGAAGAACAATACAGTAGATTATTTGAACCTAAAGTGGTTTCAGAACAAAATGAATCAACGTGGGTATCTATGGATGATGATGAGAAGAGAGAATATCTTCAGACATTCACATCTGATGGGGATAAAATCGAACAGATGTTACGAAGTCCTGAAGATCCTACAAAGGAATTCGAAGGAATGAGTGATGATGGATCAATCGGTGACATATCCGTTGAACGGTCAACTGCAGAAATATTAGACGATATGGATGGAGATATAGAGGAACTAAGAAGATCTATATCAGTAATCAAATCACGTATGTAAAAAATTGGAGACTTAACGGTCTCCTTTTTTATGCAATAAAAAAAACAATGTTATATGGGAACTATTGTAGTATCAGGTTTATTTGTGGGTTCAGTAACTTATATAGTATATTATATGTTAAATAGACATAGAAAATGCGGGTGTGGAACCTGTGTATGTTCAGGTCAGTTTAGAAAATGATTTATTAAGTGACAGCTCTACCTTTCATCTGTTCCCAATCTCGTACGGTACGTACTTCATCATTAGTAGTCTCAGCTGAACTCAACACGAAGTTATTTGTTCCGAGTTCATAAGTGAGTCTAATTATTGCCGATAAGTCCTTAGGGAAACAATGACCACCAAATCCAAAGTCTCCATCATGTCCAGGTACTGACCAATGAGATTGACCTAATCTTTGATCTATAGTGGCATATTCTACTACCTTGTCATAATCAATCTCCAACTTATTACATAACTCGTACATCTCGTTTGCAAAGGAGACCTTTACAGCGAGGAACGTGTTCGTTAGGTACTTGACCATCTCGGCGTGTGTAGAACTCGTTTTAATGATCCGTGAGTTAGGGAACACTTTAGAGAAGATCTGTTTTAGGTCTGTAGTATATGGTCGGTCACCACCGAGAATTATTCTGTCTTGATTATCATAGTCTTTTACTGCATTCCTCTCGGTTAGAAACTCAGGATTAAAAACTATATTAAGAAACTCATACTTTAGGTTTAGTTTTTCTGTGGTCCCACATATAACTGTAGATTTTAAGACGATAGTCTTAGGTGAATCAGTTATTTCATTGACCTCATTTAAAACCTCTTCTATAATGTCTATATTACAACTCCCATCAGTATTCATAGGAGTTGGTAGACAGACAAAGATATACTTAGAGTTTAATACTAAGTTTCTTAAATTTGAGTTATGATCCGATTTATATTTATCGTACGTTAGTACGTCATAATGGTTCTTAAATTTCTGATATACTGCATTACCGACAAATCCTTGTCCTATTACTCCTATCATACGTAATTTCTTGTTTGTAAATATTCTTTTAAGTTTATTGTTGTGTAGTCGTCCCCTACTACTCTGTGTAGTTTTGAGGAGTCTAATCCGTAACGTCTATCGTGTCCTAATCTATCAGGTACATTATTGAACTGTACGGGTTTTTTTAACATATCTCCTATTATACGTAATATTGATTTGTTTGTATAACGATCCCCCGATCCGATATTCCATATACCGTACTCTTCCTTCATTAGTTTGAGTATCATTTTCACGTTGTCTTCCACCCAAATCCATTCTCTTACTTGACACCCGTCCCCATAGATTGGTACAGGGATTTCTTGGTAGATACATTCCATTACCGTAGGTAAGAATTTCTCTAAGTGTTGATGGTCCCCATAATTGTTACAGGTCCTTGTGATAAGGTATGGAATACCATACGTCTTATTTGCTGAGATTACTATCTGATCCGCCGAGGATTTTGAGGCGGAATAATAAGACGATGGTTTACATACGTCCCCCTCACGAGATAAATGGTTTAATCCATAGTGACTCTCCGTTAAGTCTCCATAAACCTCGTCCGTTGATATCTGTACGAACTTCTTCAGTTTAGTCATCCTACGTGCAACTTCTATTAAATTATACGTACCTAATATATTTGTTTGTATAAATGGTGAACCATCCTCTATAGAATTATCTACGTGTGACTCCGCCGCAAAGTTTACAATGTAATCTACATCCCCTATATCTTCGTACGTAATGTCACATATGTCCCGCCGAACGATTCTGACCCCTTCGGGGAGTCTTTCAGGGTTGGATGCATAAGTCATTTTATCTACCACGATTATCTCATGGTTCGTCTTGTTTGTTTGGTTACGTCGGTATAATAGGTTTACAAATGAAGTACCTATAAACCCCGCACCACCTGTGACGAGTATTTTCATTAATTTTAAAAAATTACATTGTAGACTACAAAACATATATAACCACCGAATATGGTAAGTAATATTACGTTCTCTAGTTTTATCTTATTCTTCATAGGATAATTTATTAAGGTTTAAACTAAAGTCCTTTTCCTGATCTAAAGTTGTACTCTTTACATTGGGATTTCTTTTAATAGCATAATCGTACGTACTCTTTCTTTCAGTACCTACGTTGATTACCCCCTGAATATTATTATTAATCGATACGTCCATTATAATTGGTGATATAACATCTACATAATCCTTTGAGGTATATAGGTTGTCATAACCATACTCGTATGGGAATTTATCTTTACCAAAACTCGTACGGATAATTAAATGGTCTTTTACAAACCTTACACTACATTCTCCCCCGAGTTTACTCCACGCATATAAATTATATGGATTCACAGGATCTTCTTCAGAATGATTACCTGTCCCATCATAAACATAGTCTGTGGAAATATAGACTAACCTCTTATTATAACCTATACAGTAGTTGGATATATTGGAAGTACCAATAATATTGGTTGTAATAAAATCAATTTCATTATCACTGACCTTATTATTATCTATAAGTGCTGCGGTATGAATAATGATATCATAGGTGTCCAATAATTTAAAAGAAGATGGTTTAGTAATATCCACCTGATCTTTAGTAAATAATCTTACATCGGGATTAGATACCTTTAACTGTTTGGCAAGTAAACCTCCACCACCTAAAACTGCAATATTCTTAATTCCGTCATTCATATAAACGAATATGTCTCCTGGATAAATTCTACGTATCGACATCTACCTTTAATATACGTATTATATTTATGAAAGTCCACCCCCGACCGAAAAAAACCTCTCTTGACCCCTTCGGGGAGTGAATTTGTATATATTTATAATAAACCTTTATAGATGATGAAAAAAAAGACATTATTAGAAGACCTTAAAAGAATACACACCCTAACCTATGGTGGTCAGAAGACAAATATGATTGTTGAGGGGTTATTTGATGGTGATGACACTAAAGCGGATGAGGTTTCCGACGATGTTAGTGAATTCATGGATAATTTAAAACAAAGTTCTATTAGTGGGTTATCCCAAGAAGAAAGAGGTGATATGGAATACAAGAAAACTGTTGAATCCATGCAAATATCACTAGTATTGTTAGGTTATGAGTTACCGGTACACGGTATAGATGGTTTATTTGGTCCTGAAACTGCAAGTGCAGTGAAAAAATTCATGAATGATAACGAAATAGAAGTTGGTAGTGAGGAAATGTTAATGGTTACCCCCGAAGTAATGGATTTATTAACTAAAAAGATACAAGAAAAGGGTATTAGTAGTGAAGACCTTAAAAAACACGTAAATAAACCCTTAAAACACGATGGTTCTTTGGGTGAAAAGACTGATGGTATAACAATTGCCACTTATTTAATGAAGAAAAATTACTCCAAAGCACAATCAGCAGGAATTGCGGGTAATTTGTACGTAGAATCAGGTTATAAAACTGGTGCTATAGGTGATAACGGTACATCTTATGGTTTGGCTCAATGGCACAAGACAAGATGGGCACGTTTGAATGAATTTTGTGAATCTGAAGGGTTAGATCCGTCGGAAGCGGAGTCTCAACTCATATATTTAGATTGGGAACTACGTACACGTGAAAAAAGAGCGTTTAAAGAGTTAATGAAGACCGATACACCTTATGATTCAGCGTTTGCATTTGCAAAGTACTTCGAAAGACCACGTAGAATAAATCCTAAGAGAATGTCTAAGGCAGAAGAGATTTATAACCGTTTACCGTGATATGAGAGTAGTTATAACCGAAAATCAACTAAAAAACATCATTTTAGAGAAAAAAAAGACTAAAAAAGAGGAAAAAGAGGACAAATTTGACCGTATTTCCTTCTATTTGGACTTTTATAAGAACTTAACACCCGACGAATTTGACATATGTAAGAAGGGTGATGAGATTATCATAACAATACCGCATAAAAAAGAGGACTAATGTCCTCCTTATTATAAGAAATAACCTTTTTCAGTTATTTCTTTGATTTAGGTTTCCTACCTTTTCTTGATTTACCTTTTACGGCATCGATCACATCTCCTGTTTGGTTAGTTAAGTTTTTTGCTGCCTCAGTGACATCACTTAATTCTTCCTTTACTCGTTTAGCTCTACGCTTAACTTCTTTAACAGTCTCTTTCACATCTTCGACCTTGTCTTCAACAACGTCAGGGATATAGTCATTGTCTTCATCCTTAATCTTACCTTTTTTGATAAGGATAACTACTACTCCCGCTCCAATTGCTAATAGCAATAAAATAATTAAAAGTGTTTTCATAAACTTGATTTTAGTAAAAAGTACGAACAAATTTATAAAATGTCAAGTATTAATGAAAAATACCGACTAATATTAGATAAACTATGTAATTGTATATGTTATTTCAGTATACTTATTAATATGAGACACATTCTAATATTAATATCATTCGCATTACTAACGACAAGTTGCGGGACTTTCAAAGTATCAACATTAAACCATGACCCAATCTACGATTCAAATGGAAATGAGATAGAGGTTACGGTAATTAAATCACAAGGTCAGTTTGATAGATTACTCAGGACAGATTTCACATTCAGATATAATTACGCACAATATGCACTAAGTCAACCCCGATCATTTGATTGGAACAACAGAGTGTTAGGTTATAGAAATAACTTTTACAATCCATATGGTTTCAATATGTGGGGTACTTCTTATTGGAATAGAGATCAAATGTGGAATGATTGGGTATGGGGTTATACTGGTTGGAATTCTTGGGGTTCACCACACAGGTGGTCACCATTTGGGTATGATAGATGGGGTTATAATGTACATTATGGTTGGAATAATCACGGATGGGGATACAACGGATACTACGGTAATGGTTGGAATAACTATTATGGTTGGAACAACTACTACGGACAAAATAATTGGTACGGAAGACGAGGTAGGACTAATGTGTCATATATCAATGGTAGAAGAGGTTCGGTTAGTAATGAAGTGATTAGTAATAGGAGAGTTAATTCCAACAAAAGAATTATTGAAAACAAACCGAGGATCATTAAGAATAATGATGTGGTCATTAATAAAGAAATAATTAAACTTAGGAGAAATAACCCTAATATTAGAATCATAAACAACCCACCGAATAATAATACAAAACCAAGAGGTTATAGTAGGCCAGAACTCAATAATAACAATAGAAATAACAATAACACAAGACCNNGTGGACCTGTAAGGGTTAAACGAAATCAGTAGGTATGGTTAGTAATTTATATATAAAGATAAAACTATGAGTGAAGAAATGAGAGAACAAATTAATAAAGTTAAGAATTATGGGCAATTCTTGAATGAGAACAAATCAGGTGAGAAAACAATAATAAATTTAATTTTCGATGAAAATGAAGTTTCTGAATTATATAAGATAAAAGAAAAAATAGTAATTGATTATCTTAGAAATTTAGATATTGACCCATTTTCAAATGAAGATGAAGATGAGTTATTTGATTTTATCAAAAATAGTTTTAGTAAAAAGGGTATAACAATTGATAAATATGATATGAAGAGCATATTGAACTTAGTTAGTAATAATATAAGAATTTAATTGTGGGTATGGTTAGTAGACCTGTCTTATGTGTGATCTTGAGTGTGTTACCATTCATAATGTTTGGTCAAATGTGGAAAGAGAAGGATAAACATTATCACTACGGTGCTGGTGTAGTTGTATCGGCAATAACATATGAATATGTGTATAGGAAGACCGATAACAAAACTAAATCACTTATATACTCATTAGGTTCCGCCGTGTTAGTTGGTACTTTAAAAGAGTTGGTTGATGCCAATCAAAAGGGAAATCGATTTGACGGTAGAGATTTATTAGCAACCACTTATGGTGGACTAACCGTCGGGTTTACATTTACTTTATTTAGAAAAAACAAACGTCGTAAACAAAATTGGTAGGTATTTATTAGTATGAATGTATCTATAACAGAAACACAACTTAGAAAACTAACTGACACACTATGTGAGGATTTAGAATATACTCATGTTGATGATGCGTCACCCGAAAACGATAAGTATGAAATGGGTGAAGATGAGAATGAGGTCGGTGAGGGAAGTCGAACACTTGCAAGAACTCGTAAGAAAAGGTTGTTCTCCAAAGCAGAGATTATGGCAAACCCAAATAGATATAAACTACACGATAAGAAATTAAAAGGTATCCGTAAGGAAACTGATGGGTCTGT
>ENA-UZWT01002636-UZWT01002636.1-metagenome-genome-assembly--contig:-Day-1-50m-contig-2636_pt1 | contig 11272 bp, 15 predicted proteins | sample MGYA00260338_ERZ794898 | MGnify/ENA metagenome assembly ERZ794898 | reverse complement strand
CATTTGTTTATATACAATTATAATATTTAATTAAAAATAAAACAACTTAAAAAATTAATATATATGTATAATATAAATGAAATCAGTAGAATTTGACAGAAATGAAATTGTAAAAATTACTAAAAAACTAATTGATAATATTGAGGGTATATTTGAAGATAAACGAGGTAAATATATTACAGGTTCTTCTAAATATTGTTCTTTAGAATGCGACAATAATAAAGAATTACTTTTAGATAATTATAAACGATTTAGGTTAGTTGTTAAAAATTTTGAAAATTGGAGTAGTTTAGGAAGAGGTAAAAAACCTGTTTTAAATCATTTAAAATTCTTTTTTCGTCTTCTTAACGGAGAGAAAGAATTGAAATATTATAAAGGTCATATGTCTTGTGATAGAATACATTCATTTAATAAACTTTATATTCCTGTTGAATTGCTTGATGTTGATGAACTACAAGAAACAATTAATCCAACTTCTAATGTTATTGTAGATGAAAGTGGTAATACGATACAAACAAGTGAATAATTATAATATAATAATGTTTTGTTATTATATTATGAAAGATTATGTAAAATATTTTGATGTTATAAAATTTAATACTCCTGCATCTAAACTATTGATTAAAAACATCATAGATGATTTAATTAATATTTATGAAGATAGTAATGGTAAATATTTTTATGCTGGTAATTATGATAATATAGATTGTGTAGATAATCAATTATGTATCATTAAATATAAAAAACATTTAAAAGATACATTTAGGAAAAATACAAATTGGGATAATATGTTTTATAATACTCCCAATATAGTATGTAATATACTTCGTTGGTGTTTTACTATTATAGAAAAAACATACCCTTATCCTTATACTATTGTATTAATACCTAAATATAAATTATCTTTAAAAAAATACTATATTCCTAAATCTTTATATGATTAAATCTGCTATTCTACCTCTACCTAATTCACCTATTCTATTTATTTCATTTGATGTTCTTTGTGCTTTTGATAAACCGCCTAATCCTCTTTGAGTTATACTTCCTAATGGTAATGATTTTGCCCCTGTTAAATCTGTTGCTGGTTTTAAAACTCCTCGTAGTAATTCTGCTCGTTTAGGATTACCATAATAAAATCCTTGTTCTTGTGCTACATTTCTTAATTGTGCTTTTGAACCTGCTGTAAAAACATCACTATTTAATTGGTTTATCGTTGATTTAGTTGCTCTTGAAAAATCCTTAAATCCTGTTGTTGTTGGTGCTATTGGAAATTTATTTAAATTTGTTATTGGTTTTACTGATGCTATTGGTGCTGATATAGTCATTCTTGGAACTACTGAACCTTGTGCTCCAAAACCAGCATACGAAGGTATGCCTGCCTCTGCTGGTGGTATAACTCCTTTTACTTCTTGTATAACCCGAGCAACTGGTATTCTTGCGTTTCTTGTTGCTTCTCCTGCTTCTAAAATAGTTTCTCTAACTGGAACCATTGGTGCTCTTTTTTGGAATAAAAATCTAACTGCTTCTCCTATTTTTTTACCTACAAAAATTGTTCCTTTTACTGCTTTTTGTCCTACTCTACTTGCAAATCCTCCAACTGCTCTGCCTAAAGAAACTACATTTCTTAATCCTTGTGCTATTGCTGAAAAAATTCCCATTCTATAGTATTATAAAACATAATAATATAAGTTTATTTTAATTTTTTTGAACCGATGGTTCTATGATGATTTTGTTTAGTTCCTAAACGTGCATTTATAACATTTTGTTTATACATTATATATTTACTATAATATTTTATTTTCTAATGATTTTTGATAATTACCAAATATAGCAAACATAGGGTCTATTGCTTTTTTAATTTCTTCTTCTTCTTTTGTTTCTTTTTTCTTTGGAGGTCTTGTTTTTTGAATTGTGTATTCAGGCATATATACTAAATAAATATATTAAACTCCATACATTCCTCTATCATTTCCTAATCTATCTAATTCTTCTAATCTATCTAATTGTGTCCTTAAGTTTATTATTCTTTCTCCTGTCGGTCTATTTACACTACCAGTTGGTCTTCCTCTAATTATTGTTTGTAATGATTGATTTATACCCTCATTTGTTCTTGATAATGGTTGCATAATACTATCTCCTATAATCGTGCCTCTACTTCCTATACTTCCACTTGTTCTTTGTAATTCAGGTCTTATCATATCAGTATTAGTTTCAACATCAGCATTATTAGTAGGTTGAGGTCTATTTAAATTTTGATATGCTCTAAATGCTGTTGAACCTAATGCTCCACCTACTAATAATGCTGATGTTGGAACTAATGGAACTGATGGAAATAAATTTTTTACATTTTCTCCGTATGTTGCTATTGTATTCCAATAACTATCAGGAGTAGTATGTCCTATACCTGTATCAATATTAGTTCCCATCGGTCTATATTCTCCTGCTACATCTGCTAATGGAACTGGTATTGGTTCTGTTGATGGTTTTTTATCTGCTTCATCAATTACTTTTCCTAAATCACCTATGCTATATTTTGATGCATAATATTTTTCATAAATTTCTTTATCTGTTAATCCATTTGTTTTTAATGGTTTTTCTTTTCTTAATGCTGGTAATTTTTTTCCTTCTATATTCATAAAATTATCAAATGAATTATATTCTGTATAAACATTACCTTTATAAGTAAATGTATTATCTGTTTCCTTTGGAGTTTCCTTTGGAGTTTCTTTTGGAGTTTCCTTTGGAGTTTCTTTTGGAGTTTCGGTTGTTTGTTGTGCTTGATTTTTTTGTTGTGCTTGATTTTTTTGTTGTGCTTGATTTTTTTGTTGTAATAAACTATCTACTTCTAATCTTTGTGATTGTGCTTGTGTTTGTGCTTGTTGCAGTTGTTGTTGTTGTAAATAATTCATTACAGGGTCTGTTGATTGTTGAATACCACCACCACTTTTATTTACTATATTTTGTAATTCAGTTATTGGTTCTGTATCTACATTATCATCTTTTGTTTCAAATGATGCTTCTATTTTTTCAGGTTCTTCTATATTTATTCCTAAGTCTTCTTTTATATCATCAGGAATTTTTTTACCAATTATGTCTAATTTTACATTTGTTTTTGCTTCTTTTGCTTCTGCTTTTGCTTTTTTATCTTCTCCTCCTCCTCCTCCTGACCCTCCTCCTCCTCCTGACCCTCCTCCTCCTCCTGACCCTCCTCCTCCTCCTGAACCTCCTCCTCCTCCTCCTGATCCTCCTCCTCCTCCTCCTCCAAATCCTAAGAATTCATAACCTTTCTTTTTCGCCCACCCAATCAATTTTTTTAAGAAAAATATTAATCCTGATGATGCAGAGATCCCTAATATATATTTTATTGATTTACCTATTTCACCATCAATGTCAATAGTAAATGTTTCATTTATGTTTTCAGCAAAATAATTCCAAACACCTAATAAATATCCTGTTATACTTTCAAAAGTATCATTTACTATTTTATTATTTACTAATGCTGATACTGCTTTCGTAATATCACCTTTACTTTTTATTAATGAATTAAATACTTTTATCGCCGTATCTACTAATGTTTCGTTGTCTTTTTTTTCTTCTTTATCTTTATTTTTACTTAATAATCTTGTATCTTGACTTCCACCTCGTCCTCCTCTTCTACTACTTCCTTTTGCTTCTTTTCCTTCTTTCTTTTTAACACGCTTTCTAACTTTTTCTGCTTCCCTACAATTTCTAAACATTTCCTCTACATCAAACTCTTTTGATTTTACAACATCTTCACTTAAATATCTACTACAACCTAATTGTATTTTATCTTCATAAATATCTAAATTTTCTATTTCATCATTTATTGCTTTAATGTCTTTTATTTCTTTCCATTTACTTTCTTTATCTATTTTCCTTAATATGTTTATTTCTTTACCAGATAATTTAACTACCATTTATATACTACCATATTATATTTTTTCGTCGTCGCTATCAGGAACTTTTCTTATAAAATGACAACAACATAAATCAATTTCACTACATTTAGATTTCCTACAACCACCAAAACATTTATCAATTATTATACCAAAACACGCCCCTATTGAAGCGAGTAATGTAATTAACGAAATCGGTTCTACAACCATATATTATAAAAATATTTTATTTTCCTTTCATTTTTATTGCTAATTGATGTGCCTGTTGGAAACAATATCCTTTAAGCATCATAGTTTTCATATAATCTAAATGTAATTTTGTATGATGTTTTGAGTGTGTTTTCATTAAATCTTTTTGTGTTGTTGATAATTCTTTTTTAGGTTTAAATAAAGGTTTCATATACATATCTAAACATTATTATTTCATCATCTTTTTAATTTCATTATAATCTGCTGTTCCCTTTTTAGGTATTTTGTATTTACCACCTTTTTTTTTATTCCACGCTTTTAATGCTTCTATCCAACTCATATTATATTATTACTAAATATTATAATATGACTAATTATTTTTAAAATTATGTTTTATTATATGTTATATAAAATTAAGCATTTGCCGTAATTGTGCCTGATACACCATCAAGAGTATATACAACATCATACAATAAGAACTGGTCGCATAATACAGCAGCTGAAGACGCAATATTTGTATTTCCACTCGCAAGGGAACACTCAAATACAAGGGGTAGTCCCTGTCCTGCTAAATTCTTACCTGATTGGACGTTAGAATGTCCGTATGCTTCAAGGTCAAGACCATAAGCAATTTTGGAAGCACCAACATTATCGCTCAAATAAAAGTCATCAGCATTCATAGCAGTTCCTGAATATACATTACCCAAATTAGATAGACACATAACAAGATTAGCGTATGCTTCACCAACATCACGAGTTGTGCTTACAGCAGCCGCCGTTGTTTGCATAGCACCTACACCAGCAACTTTAATACTTTTTGACGGCATTTTAAGACCACCAAGAGTGTAAGAATATTCTGTTAGACCCAAAGACCGACGACACGAAACACTATCTACTGCTTTATCAGTTAAATCTGCCTGTTTTCTAAATATAGTAATAACAGATTTTACACTTCTTTTACGAGATGCTGTAGTAAGTGTAATAGAACCTGACGAACCGGAAGATACTGAAGTTTGGACGTTATGATACGACGTGGAATGCCAGTTGATAGGAATTCCTGATGCTAAAATCTGTCTAAACGACGCATTAAATTCAGCACCCATTCTCAACACAGGGCATACCATTTCAACCTCACTAATTTCCCAATCAATATCACCTACAGCACCAGTATTAAATCGTCTAAATGCCGTATTTTGTGCCGAAAGTTGTAGTTCAACGTATGACGTTCCATTAGTGAAACCAAGCGGAGCCAATCGGTCGCAATTAAAGAAACCTGACATAGGCACGTGTGTGCAAGTAAAAGAGTTATTTTGTGAAATAACCTGACAATTATTACCATCAGCACCAGCAACCTGACTTTTAACTGAAAGAGGTGCTTTTGTTGTTCCTTCCTGTAGATTATTGGAAGAATGTGTGTGTGTTGTCGGCACCATAGAATTCATAAGAGCATAAATGGCGTTGTAATGGACTACTTCCTCAAGTAAAGCACCAGTTCCACTAATAACACGGAAAGTATCAATCACGGAAGCACCTCCTGCCTGTGGGTCAAGGATAATCTCGTCAGCACCAGAAGATTTATTTGTAATTTTAAATTTAATATAAGCACCTTTAAGGTTTAAGAAACTATCAGTAGGACAATTAAAAGGCAAGCGAATAGATTGGTCTGCTTTGAATGTAGAACCATTTGATGGTATAAAAGTGTTATACTGAAGGTCAGCGAGAGGTGTTCCAACTTTAAGGATTTCACTATATCTTAATACAGATGGAGTTTCACTTAAGTCTTCTTGAAAAATTTGTTCTTGGTTCATTTTTTTATATATTCACATAAGAAAATAATTTTAAACATTTAATACTAATTAATTGCTTTTTCCTAAATATTAACAACTCTCGTCAAAATATATCTGTAATAATGTTTGGTAAGAATTTGTTGATGCGAGAGGTAAAAATATACCATCTTGGTCTTTAATTTGAATATTAACTAAACCTTTAAAAGGATTAGCAATTTTTACCCAATCGTTTTCATAATATCCAAAGGAAGGGAAATAAGTATGTCCTCCAGCATTTGTTGGTAAAATACCAATAATATTAGATGTTATTAAACCTGACCCTGCTGATTGTGTTGATGAACCACAAGGTTGAGATAAATTAGCACAAATTTGTAATGTAGATGCTTGTGTTGCTACCGATGGACTAGCATTTATAACAAATGACTTAACTCGTATATAACAATATGCTAAATCAATATAAGACTGAAGAAGAGGCATCTGTCCGTAAGCACTTCCCAAATCAAAATGTAGAGAACCTGTTGCGATTGATGTTCCTTCTATTGATTGTTTTGAATTTAAATACAAATTAAAAGTGTCTTTCATTATATATATATATCTAATATATATTATTTTATGCTATTAAATCTGCTAATTTTCCTGATGGTTGATTAAATGTTTCTGTTGATTTTACACCTGTTTTAATTGTTCTTAATGTTCCTTTTACTGCTGTTCCTACTTTATCTACCCCTTTTGCTATACCACCAGCAACACCAACTAAATTTTTTTCTGCTACACTTCCTTTAACTAATTGTCCTCCTGCTCTAACTAAATTGAAACCACTTTTAATATCTTTAACACTTGGTATATATGCTCTACCTAAAGTTCTTGCTCCTAAACTTGATGCTTCTTTTATTCCCATACCTGCTGTTCTCGCAGACCTAAATGTTCTACTTGCTCCCTTTAATGCTCGTATCTCGTATGGTGCAGAAAATTTACTTATTAATCCCATTCCAACATTCCAACCTATTCCTGCTACACTTCTCCAATTTAATTTTTTCTCTCCTTTTACTATTTGCCTAACATCATCTGCTACATCTATACCTGCTTTAATCATAGAATAATATGGTATAAAATGGTCTAATCCTAATGTATATTTATCAGCAAAATCACTTGCTATTTTTAAACCTTGTATGCCGTAGTCTAATCCTTTTCCTAAAACTTTAACTCCAGTCATTACTGCTCCACCGACTTTTTTTCCTACATTAACAATACCATCTCCTATTTTTTGTCCTACTCGTTTAATGAAATCAAAGAAACCCATTTATATATTATATACCATTATTTATTTTTACTCTATTTTTGATATTTTTTAATTCATCAATCAATTTTAATTGGTCTGCTTCTTTTTGTTTATATGCGTCGTATTTATTCATTATATCATTATGTATTTTAATGTATTTTTTTGTTTCTTTTGGTTTTAAATGAAAATCTATTTCTAAATTTATTTCCCAATCTGCTCTATTAAAATTAACTGGTATATTTTCATCTTGATATGTTATATTAATATCTATTGAATTTATTTGTTTTTGTGTTAATTCCATTTCAAAAGGATTGCTTGGTTCATAAGTAAAAAAACTATTTCTGCTAAAAAGAACTGGTATATGTGCGATTATATTACTATATTTTCCTGTTGAACTCTCTATAACTTTTTGATTTGATAAATTTGGTAATCTTATATATATAGAATTTTGTGTATCAGTTATATCTACTGCTCTATTACTATATAATGCTGTAAATGAATTTAAATTTATATCTTCATTTGTAAATCCTAACATTCTACGTGGAGAGTTATTTAAACTAAATTTTAATGTTGTGATTGTTGATGAATTAGATATTATTTTTACTTGGTTATTTATTTCATCATAACTAAATGTATATTGTATTGCTCCACCATTTACACTTTCCATTATACTTTTTATTTTCGCCATCAATTCTATAATATCGTAATTACCATCAGGTATAATTGTATTATATGTTGTTCCTCCTTCTATAAATGTAAATAAATTATTTTTTGTTGTAGCACTTAAATTATACCACGAGTTAGGAAATGTTGCAGATGCTATTTTTACTCCTAAAACTTCATCATTTGATGCTTCTATTGCTTCAAATAAAATAAATCTACCTGAATTACCATTACCTAAATTACTTGTATTAATTAAATCTCTACTACGGATTGTTAAATAGATTGAACCTCTTGATTTTTTATATCCTTCACTCATTATATATTATCTATATTTTAATATTGAGAGTAGATTGGATTAGATAAACTTCCTCCAACATCTCCTAATGATGGTAAATTTAATGGAAATCCCATAGCATCTGTTCTTGGTTTTGATGTCGGTTGTTTTGGTTTTTGTTTTCTATCATTACTGGAAATTGGATTATTGAATGAACCTCTTTCGCCTACTCTAATATTTGGTGTTGGATTTCTTACAGCATCTGCTATTGAAGGTAAATCTAATGGAAAACCCATAGCATCTGTTCTTGGTTTTTGTGGTTTTGGTTTTGATGGTGTTGGTGTTGGTTTTGGTAAATTCATTCCTACTTTTGTTTTTACAGGATAATAAGTAGTAGGGTCTATTGGTGCTAAATCTTGTTCTATCATCATCGTATTATAATCTTTTAACTCTTCCATAGTCATTAATTTTTTTTCAGGTTCAGGTGTCGCCATTCGCCTTAATCCTGATATATGTTTTCTTTCGTGTATATTTACATTTGGTGTTGATGAAGGCATTATATTATTATTTATTGCTTTTTCACTATGAACTCCTGTATCTGCTCTATCTGTATATGTTTTCATCGGTAATATTTTATTTGTTTCCATATTTAATTGTTTAAAATCATACATCGCTCTTCTTTTTGCTAATTCTTTTGGGTCAGTTGGTAAGATTGAATTATGGTCTAAATCATCTTTTTTTGGTGTATTGTTCTTTAAGTTGTTAAAGTAATTATCATAATTAATTGGGTTCATTATAGTATATATAAAGATTATAAATTATCATTAAAATATTTTCTATTTCTTATTAAATCTTTACTATCTCCTGTAGTTCCTCCTCTTTGAGGTCGTCCTGCGAATGGATTAGTTCTTGGTTGTGTTCTTGCATTATTATCTGCTCTTGTTTGAACTCTTGATGCTATATCTACTCTTACATCTCTTATTCCTTTTCTTATTGCTTGTCCTCTTGCTATTGCTTCTGTTCTTGTATTACTTAATATACTACTTTGTAATCCCATTAATGTATCTTCAATTGGATTACTTACTAAACCTCTATCAGGAGGAGGATGAATAATTTGTGATTTAGTAGTCATATCTCTTCTCATCGCAATATCTCTCATTATTATATTTTGTGCTTGTGTATTAGCTGCTTCTCTTACTGGTATTAATTCAGGATAAATTATATTTTCATCTGGTATTAATTCCGCAAACTCAAATGCTAAATTATTTTTATTTCTCATATTTCTATATGTATTATATGCTAATGCTCCTGCTCCTATCAACGATGCTCCAGCTAACATACTATTAAATCCCCACGAGTTTCTTTCTCTGTTTTCATCTTCTACTATTGTTATTGTTTCAGGATTAGGTTTGTAATTATTAGGATTGTTTGCAAAATCATATCTAATTTTTGCTGGACTTGGTAAATTGCCTCTATTTGCTTCAAAATCAAATGGTTTTGCAAATGGTAAAGGTTCAGGAACAGGTTTCCTATTTGCTTCAAAATCAAAACCATTATTTTTTGGAATATTGCCTCTATTTGCTTCAAAATCAAATTTATTCATTATACAATACTATAACATAATAAAAATTAGAAAGTTAAAATAGTTTCTTTTATATTTCTTGTTAAACATTTCTTTTTTTGTTTATCTATTATCTTTTTCTTTTTTTCATTTTCTTTTTTTTCCTTTGCTTCTCGTTTCTTTTTTATTCTGTATTCTCGTTTCATTTGTTCTATTTCATATTTTTTATATTTTAATCCTAAAGCATCTCTCGCAACCCATAAATATAATTCATCAGGAAAATCTTGCTGTATAATTTCTTCTTTAAGATATTTCGCCATTTCTTCAATTTTATCATTATTGTCTTCTATCGTTAATATTTGTTCGTATCTTAATGTAGAATTATTTTTACCATCTCCAATCATAAAATCTATCATATTTGGTTCTACTTTAAATTTATCTGCATATCTAATATTTTTATCAAATATACCATCAATATCATTTCCTAAATCAAATTCTAACATTTCTTTTTCAATATTCATTTATATAATAACATTAGATTATTTTTTTAAAATTGGCGAATGAAGCAGATGAAGTTAATTTAGTTATTATATTTTCTAAATTTTGTATTCTTTCGTTTTGTTGTTCTATTATTTTATTTAATTCTTGAACTGCTCCTGATAATGTTGCGGTTAAATGTCCGTATCCAAGTCCTAATCCTCCTGTTCCATCTTGACTAACTACTTCAGGAACTACTGGTTCTACTTCTTGTGCTATAAAACCTACTCCTCTCGGTTTATCAGGTTGAGATTTAATTTTATAAGAACAAGGTTTTAATTCTAATGCTTGTTGAAGACAACTACTACTATCTAAATAAATAATATCTTCTTTTAATCTTCTATCACTATTATCTTGAAAACCTAAATAATCTATATATCCAGCATAAGCACCTCCATTTACACTACCACCTGCAAAAGCACTAACACAAAAATACATATATTGATTTCTGGTCCAAGTTGTTCCATATATACTACGACCTAAACTATTATTATATCCTGCTAAATATGTTCCAAGATTTATGTTATTATTAATAGAAGTTCCTCCTGCCGTGAAAGTTGCTCCGACTGGAATTTCAAAACCATCTGATTTTGTATGTGCCATTAATGTCCCACTTGCTCCGTGAAAAATATTCACTCTACTTGCCCCTACTATATTCAAATCATCAGGATAATACGATGTTCCATACCAACCTAATCCAATATGACCTACAGCAGTTCCGTTTTTCGCCTCAAATCGTATTTGAGGACTACGACCCAATCCACTCCCATTATCTGTGTTTGCCCTAACTATTAATCTACAAGAAAGATTAGTATTTACACCAGATGAAAAAATATAATCGTTTGTTTGTGGTGCTGTTAAAAGTGCTGTTCCTGTTGTTAATGCTCCTCCTGATTTATCAAACGCATTAATTTGGGTTAGTGCTACTTCTCCATCATTATCCTGAATGGATTGAACCCTATTAGTAGAATAACTGGTTAATCCTTTTAATCTTACGCTATTACTTCCTCCTGTTCCCTCTTTCAAATAAATACTACCCCCATTATTAACATCACCTGATATAAC
>ENA-UZWT01003934-UZWT01003934.1-metagenome-genome-assembly--contig:-Day-1-50m-contig-3934_pt1 | contig 11298 bp, 13 predicted proteins | sample MGYA00260338_ERZ794898 | MGnify/ENA metagenome assembly ERZ794898 | reverse complement strand
GCTGATGGTGCTACTGGTGTTGGTGCTGATGGAGCCACTGGTGCTTCTGGTGCTACTGGTGCCGATGGTGAGCAAGGTGCTACTGGTGCTGGTGCTACAGGTGCTGATGGCGCTACTGGGGCTGACGGTGCTACTGGCGCTGATGGAGCCGAAGGAGCCACTGGTGCTGATGGTGCTACTGGTTCTATCGGTCCAGATGGAGCCACTGGTGCTGATGGTGCTACGGGTGCTGACGGTGCTACTGGCTCTACTGGTCCTGCTGGTGGTGTTCTACAGTACGCTCGCCTATCCAAGTCCACGGCAACTGAAAATGTAAACGTAACCTTTAATAACAAGTCCCTCATTGTATGGGATGCCCAAAGAAGTATTTCATCATCCTTCACTCACTCAACAACAGTTTCTCCAGGTACTGTTCGTGTAAATGCTTCTGGTTTCTATCAAATAGAAGCAAACATTGGATATGATGTACCAACTACAGGCACCGCCCGAGTTCACACCAGAGCTTCTATCTGGATCAACGGTGTTGAACTTGAAAGTACTCGCGTAAGTGGATATGGTAGGGGAGATACTGGTGGTAAGAGTCTATTACTATCAACTCTAGTTGAGCTTTCTCCTAATGATAATATTCAGGTATATGCCTGGACAGATAACTCTGCTGTTCCTCAAGTATGCCCTACCGTTCCAGATGAATCTGAACTAAACCTCACACAAGTATCCGGTGCTTCTGCTGCCGCTGGTCCTCAAGGTATCGCAGGTGGAACCGGAGCTACTGGTGCCGATGGTGAGCAAGGTGCTACTGGTGTTGGAGAAGATGGTGCTACTGGAGCTGACGGTGCTACCGGAGCTGATGGAGCTACTGGTATTCCAGGTACTGGTATTACTCTCATTGGAACAGTACCAACAGTCAATGACCTACCACCAACCAACAACACCGTAGGTGACCTATACATTGTTGCTGCTACTGGCGATGGTTATGCTTGGGATGGTTCACAGTGGAATAACGTAGGAGCTATTCAAGGTCCTGCCGGTCCTGCTGGTGCTACGGGTGCTAGTGGTGCTGAAGGTATTGAAGGTCCACAAGGTGCTACTGGTATTGATGGCGCTACTGGTCCCGCTGGTGGTGGCTTCTTTGCTCTCACCGCAGAGACTAGGGCTCTTGTAAACAACAGATACTTCTCTTTCGGTGCTAATGATAATGCTAATAACGGCGCTATCATCTCAGAGGACTGTATATTACGTTACTTATCACTATCTACGGAGAACCCAGTTGTAGGTACAGCTCAGATTGAAGTCATAGTCAACGGTGTAAACTCCGGTGTTATTGCTACAGTGACTAATGGTAACCAAGTTTCTACTAGTCCACAGTCAAACTTCACTATTACTGCTGGTGATAGAGTTACTATCCGTGTAGTTGGCGCACCGTCAGCCACAACAAATGGTTCAGTTGCTACAGCAACGTTCGTAACCGCTGGTGCTATTGGTGGTCAGGGTGCTACTGGTCCTACTGGTGACCCAGGTGGTGCTACGGGAGCCACTGGTTTCAATGGTAACCAAGGTGCTACTGGCGATCAAGGTATTGAAGGTCCTCAAGGTGCTACTGGAGCTGACGGTGGTCAGGGTGCTACCGGTCCAGATGGTGTTGAAGGTCCCGAAGGTGCAACTGGTCCTGAAGGTCCCGAAGGTGCTACTGGTATGCCGGGTACTGGTATTGTGTTGAAAGGTACTGTCCCCACAGTCAATGACCTACCAACTACAAACAACACACAGGGTGACCTATACATTGTTGCTGCTACTGGTGATGGATATGCTTGGGATGGTTCAACTTGGAATAATGTAGGAGCTATTCAAGGTCCTATCGGTCCACAAGGTGCTACGGGTGCTGATGGTGCTACTGGTCCTGATGGTCCACAAGGTGCTACTGGTGCTGCCCCCTTTACACCATCGTATATTAGGTGTACGATGAACGCAGTAGCAGACATTAACACCTCTAATAATGTCTTCATTCCTTACCAGGCTATTAATACCACACCACAATTCCAAAGTGGAGACTACACTGTCGCTTCTGATGGTATTGAGGTTTCCGCTACGGGCATATACAGAGTCTCTGCTTCTGTCTTTATGTCGTCTCCAAGTCCCCGTATCTCGGTTGCTATGCAATATACCATTAATGGTAGCTCGGCAACGTGTGCTGATATTGCGGCAATGGGATACATCAGAGGTTCAAACGCACACGATACATCATCTGTTATTCTATCGTCTTTGCTTTCATTGACTGATGGTGATAAGGTTGACGTTACGTTTGCGCGACAAGCTAATGCCGGTATCGCAGCATTAGAGGGGGCTAATAGTTCTATAAACATAGAGAGAATTGCCTAGTATAAATATAACGTACACAATAACGGAATAAATATTTCGCGTGACTATCAAAATAAGCTTTGGTTTGAGGGGAGAGAACTCCCCTTTTATGGGGTTTATCGGTTTGAGTAGCACAGGACAGTCTTCACCCAGCTCTTTGATTGCGGTGGACTCTGTCATTGCTAATGTAAGTGTTGCTAATACTAATGGAATCAATATCATCAATGAGCGTGTTGGTGAAAATCAGGGCGGGATCATCGCCTATGAACTTCATAATGTAGACTACAGAGACTTTCGAGACGACAATGACAGTTCTTTTACGAGTGCTGAAGCCGTCGCAGATTATATCAATACCGAGATACAGCTAATAAAGAACAATATTGTACTTAGATATACTAAACTACCTAATACTGTTGGAATATTAACTGTAGCCCACGACGTACAGTTTCAATATAAGATACCTGACCCAGGCATCTTGTCTCTATTCTGGGATGAAAGCACTTTCCCTCCGGGGGTAGATGTATCCCACTTTGATAACAGAATAATAAATGGAACTATCACAACTACAGGGGACTACTACCTGTATTATGATAAGACAAACGCAACAGGAATAACCACATCTACGCTACACATCGAAGTCATATGAGTAACAAAATAAGAATAGTTAGGAATCCCCTAACTCTTGCTATTCAGTTCGTGGGTGTTACTACGAATACTGAAGACCCGTTTGGTAAGAGGTTTACTGCATTCCCCTCCGGCAATAATATCAATGTTCTCAATGAGAATATGACGGCAGGAGCCGGTGTGAGTATCTACTCTTTGCGCAATGTTCCGTACACAGACTTCCTGGACGCAGACGGGAATGCTTTTGGTTCAGTAGCAGAGACAGCAAACTATATCAACAACGCAGCCGCTGTTGGTTCATTAAGGTTCCCAGAACCATCTGTTGGACTAGCATTGACCGTTGCTTCTGGTAACTCATTTGAATATGAGGCTAGATATGATAGGGGTACTTCATACTATTGGGACAATGTTACATTCCCAACAGGTGTTGATGTAGCCAGTGGTGATAATAGAAAACTAGTAGGTAATGTTTCTACACCAGGAACATATTTTATTTCTCTTGAGGTTAGCAACTTCTTTGGGATCACTACATCTGTCGTTACATTAAATGTAACCTAGGACACATATCGAAACAACTAAATATATTATAATGAGGGGGAAGTCCCTCTTTTTTTGTAGGGAAAATATTATGGTTTTATTATTTTGCTTTTTACCTCTAATCATTATCTTCATTCTTATGAAGTTTGTTTTGTTGGTAGAAGAGTCCCATAAAGAACTTACTTATGTCCAGAAAGAACCAACCAGAGAACGAACATTTTTGGAGAACGTCTATGAAGACCTTGATGACGAGGAAGATGATTATCGAAATTGATGAGAAGCTTCCCGGTATTATTTCTGAATGGTACTTTGAAAATGGGATCCCCGAGCCACCTTGGAGACAGAAGAAGCCTTACTTTGATGAGGACGGAAACATCATTCGCCCATAAATAATATTATATTAACGGTAGAATAATGGCTTTCAAGACTAATGGCGTTGTTCGCATCGCAAGTAATGGTGGTGCCAACTTAGGACTAACCACAGCCACAGAGTTTGACGGTAAGGTAAGTGAGAAGGCAATAACAGAACAGACTGATGGTGCCGCTAGTGATGTATCCGAAGCCGATGAGCTTCTAATATATGACTCAACTAGTACAGACCTCATACGTGTAACAGTTGATGAGTTTGTTGAGGGTGCTGGTATTGCTACGGTTAGTAGTGACTTGGCAGCAGCTAGTCTCACTGTTGCTGGTGTCACCACTATGAGTGACCACCTCATCATTGATGATGGTACTGGTTTAGGTAGTGAGTATGCTCTTAATGTAAAAACCTCAGGTACTTCTAGGTTTGGTGTACTAGGTAATGGTGCTGTTCTCCTTGGTAATTCATCTGCTTCCCCATTCATAGCAGTTAATGATCACCACGCGACCAGTAAGAAGTATGTTGATGATGCGATCACATCAGCAGCGGGGGCTAGTAGTGACTTGGTTGTTAATGGTATAGATGTAAGTGGCGTTAGCACATTCGGTGATCAAATCAACGTAGGTGGAAGTATTATCCCAGACACAAACATCACATATGACTTGGGTAGTGCTACTAATAGATTCCGTGACCTATACCTAGAAGGTAATACCATCTACCTAGGAGACACAGAACTCTCTGCTGATAGTGTAGTAACCACAACTAACGTTGGTACTGCTACAACGGGAGACCAACTAACTTGGACTGGCACAACGTGGGCAGTATCATCGGGTTCCGTTGCTGGTGTTGGTGGCGGCTCAATCTGTATGAAGTTCAAAAGCTCTGACAATACTAGTATGAGCGACCCAGGTTCTGGTAAGTTTAGACTAAACAACTCTACCCAGGAAGACTCAACACAGCTTGTCATTTCTGTTAAAACCAATGGTGGATATAACATCAACTCATTGCTTTCTAACATTGCTGTTGGCGCAAAGTTGTTCATGCAAAGGAAGGATAAGCCAGACCAGTACTACGCTTTCATTGTAAATGCCGTACCCACACTGTCTGGAACTACTTCAAAGGGATACTATACCTTCTCTGATATAACAGGAACAGCTAATGGTAGTGCCAGTCTAGATAATGGTAAGGACTGTATCTTCTGTATCAAGGCACCTGATCAAGTTTCTGGTGAGACCATCACACCGGCTGCTGTTATTTCAGATAGTTTCTCCTTAACTGCAAGTGGTCCTACTTGGAGAAACGGTACTGGTTCACCAGAAGGAGTCTTAACAGCTCCCGTAGGTTCTCTATACAGTAGAACTGATGGTGGTGCCGACACTACGCTTTATGTCAAAGAAAGTGGAACTGGTAACACGGGCTGGGCAGCCAAGTAACATTGTGATATAATGAGGGGGTTATTCGCCCCCTTTTTTAATGCAAGCACATCGCGAACATCCGGGCTTCTACAAGAAGTGGTATGATATTTGGTCATCACAGACGCAAGAAGTATTAGACGCAACAGCTATTATTCGAGTTATGGAATGCACTAACGGGTGTGTTCAGTATGCTTTCCGTGGACAGAGTGCTAGAGCACTATCGGTAGACCAGACACGTGAGTGTATGAAGGTTTCTATGGGTGCTATTAAGACAAAGAAGCTCCCCCTACCCACAGGTGAAGTCATTCAGATGCCTGAAGGTGCTATTCCCCTTATGGATAAAGCAAGAGAACTATATCAGAAGATGAAAGCACAAGACGATGCAGCTTACGATGAGTTCTTTGCTCTATCAACAGCTCATTTCCACGTCCTTGGTAAGAAAGTCATCGATGAAAAGTTTGAGTTCCTAACAAAGCACTTCGGAAACGTATTTACAGAGTACTTTATTGCTAGTGGTAAAGAGTATATTTACGACGCCTCAGATTTCACATAAATATATGTAACACCTACTGGTGACTATCATGCAAGATGCAGCTTCTAGAGTTTATGACGCCGCAACTCGCGGTGGAATGTCCATCACACCTAATGCTCTGTCCGTAGCTATTAGGTCAGCCGTTATGGAATGCAGAGATGCACGTGGTCAGTTGAGTTTAGCCAAGTTATACGAACTAACTTGCGACATTGAAAACATTACCTCCTAAATTTATGAATGCAATTTATTATTCTATTGATGCTGTACTAATTTTAGTAGTTGTTATTGCTATTATGGATGAGAATGTAGCTCCTTGGTTGGGGCTACAATCCAAAGTATTAACTATGGAACTTCGTAGGCAGTGGATGCTTCTTAAGATGAAGCCCGACCTCTGGCTAATGAAGTGGAGGATGAAGCGTGTCCTTAAAAAGCTACAAGCAGATACAGAGTTACAGGCACTAGCCAAAGAACATACGGAGATGATGAATGCTAGAGACAGTGATCCTACTGACTTGCCTTGAGGCAACTCAGATCATTGGGCGTGTTGAGAATAATGACTCTATTTCTAGAGTCACCAAGAATGAGATTAGAATAGAGTTACTCAAAGTAAGCGAGTGTAAAAATGGGAATGTTTGATTACGTTAAGTGCTCTTATAATATAGGTGAACTAACTAATGTCGAATGTCAAACGAAAGACATAGACCCTTTAGTCGGGGGTACTATGTCTTTTTATTGGATTGATCCGGCAGGACATCTATGGACAACAGACCATAGTGGTTGTAGTGCTATTGAGTATGGAGTAGGTGAGGGTGCTCTCTGGAAGCGCATTAAGTATGTACCTACAGGTGTTAAGGGTAAAGTATATGCTGTAGATATAAGTAGAGAAGTTGAGATATATGATACAGTGACTCATCCTGATGGATATGTAGAGACAACTTTTTGTCAGTTACTTTTTGTACGTGGAACCTTAGAGTATTTTGAGTATATAAATAATGCATAGAGAATTAAGCATTTCGTAAAATGGATCTCCAGTCATACATCCAACTTAAAGACGCATACGTTAACCTCAACGCACCCAGAGTACAAGTTACTGAAGAAGAAATTTGGGAGGAAGTTGAGGTCTTCGCTGCTGGTCTAGTTGAGACACTAGACTTTGACTTGAGTGAGACGTCTTGGGAAGAAGTCCGTGAAATGTATTCCGAGGCTCCCGAAGCTCTATTAGAATTTATTAAGTGGGGCGGCGGCGGCGGCGATGCCCAGCCTGACGCAGCAGCTATTGCGGCTGGAAAAAAACGTGAAGCCGAGCGCAGAGCTAAAATTGCAGCCAAGTCAAAAGCTGAGAGAACAGCATCTAAGAATGCGCCTGCAAGCAAGGATGACTATGCTGATGGTATTAGAGGTCAGTGGCAGAGAACTACGGACAGATTTTCCGGCAACCAGTCAAGGGTAAACAAAGCAACATCTTACGATGCATCAGCAGCCGAAATTAGAAAGCAGAGAACTAATGATGGCGGCAATCCTACAGACAAAATTAGCCAAAAAGATATTAACGCAAGAACCAAAGCGCGTCGTGAAGCAGACCCCAACTACAAGGCTGGTCAAGGTGTAGATAGTGGTGCTAAGCCAGTGAAGAAGGATCCAGAGAAGAAAGAGCCAGAGAAAACGCCATTAGATAAGAAACCAGTAGAGACGCCCACACAGAAGACCCCACAGAAAGCAGCACCTCCTGCTAAAGACCGTATGGCAAATGCCTCAAAGGCTGACCGTATGAGTGCTTGGGCAAAAGCAAACCCAGCACTAGCTAAAGCCAAAGCATCTAGAGACTCTACAAGAGGAACTAGTGCTTCAACTAACCCCTTGATGAGGGACTTGAAGAACCGTATGCCTAAGCCTGCTGCTCCAGCTAAGCCTACACCAGCAGCTAAGCCTACACCAGCAGCAGTTAAGCCAACCCCAGCTAAGCGTCCTCTAACCTCAGCTGCACCACCAAAAACCGGTGCTGCTGCAACTAGTGCATTGAATAAGTTCACTAAGCCCAAGCCCACAAACGAGGAGGTTGATGTATTCGATACTATCCTAGCTCATCTTATCGAGCAAGGTTTCGGTGATGACGAGGCACTTATCCTAATGACTACTATGTCTGAGGACAAGCGTCAACAGATGCTTGCTACTATCTTTGAAGAGGAGTCAGACTCCCTGAAGGATAAGCAGCTTGAGAATGGTGGACACGCCGCTAGAAGTGACTATAACCGCCCTACAAGAAACCCAGCAACGGGCGACAAGAAGAAGGGCGAAACTCCTCTACAGAAAGCTGCTAGAGAAAAGTACGGCGCTGGTGCTAGTGCGATGGACATCGTAAGAGCTAAGATCAAAGCTCAACACGGAGACAAGGCAATCAAGGATACTAAAAAAGACTAAGTTTGCCTGTCTAAATAGAGCGTCCATCTACACGGAGCCTGTCTAATGACCGTCCCGAGACAATATTTAAGTATGTATTGTGTGACGGGTTACAAAGATGATGGGACGAAAGTTTCATCTACCTATACAAGCGGTCGAGACGCTTACATTATGGAGAGCTACTACAAACGTCAAGGATACAAAAAAGTATCCATTTCTATCAGTAGATAAACATAAAGCCCACCATGTGGGCTTTTTTCATAGAAACGTGCTATACTTTAAACTATAAGAAAAGAGAGATAAGCTAAATGCATTCCACACTGACCTTCCTTACGGATTACTATGCAGTAATAATGCTTAGTTTGCCCGTATATGTCCTTGTTACAATGGTAATTACATCAGAACTAAAGAAACGGTAAGCATCTACTAAATAAAATATACCGCACACGTATTTTATGGACACGTATGGTTCTCACGAAGGCTACCTATACAACTTACACACCTGCTCCTCATCTGAGGCTATGCGTATGTGGAAAGAGTCGATAAAGAACCACTGGGACCATGAGTGTGCATACTGTGGCTCTAAAGAAGAGCTCACATTAGACCATGTGGTACCAAAATGTAAAGGAGGAAGTAACCATATCACTAATGTAATTTGCGCTTGTAGTAAATGTAATAGTGATAAAGCCCACGAAGACTGGATCATATGGTATATTCAACAGCCATTTTTCACAGAGGCTAGACGTGCAATGATCGAAGAGTGGATGATGCCCCAACAGGAGCCGAACCCATACTTATACGAACCAAAGCAACGCCTATACTCATACGGTCGTCGTAATAATAGGGCATACTGACTCAATATAACCTAACTAAATGGACTCCTATTCCGCAGCCGAACAGCAACAGTTTAACTCGGACGTTAAAAACACATTCTTTGGAGGACTATTGGGGATGATATTTTATATCCTTCCCTTTATCATACTTTTATAAAAAAGTCAAGTTTTTTCTGGCTGTATAAATAACTTTAAGAAGATTATGTGTCTCACTATTTTCTTTGTTAGTTCAGCCTGAATCGACAGTAGCAATGATTTCAACAGCGACTAGAATTAAGTTAAAGCGTTCTGGTGTAGCCGGACGTAAGCCAACCTTAGCTGACCTACAGCTAGGTGAGATTGGTATTAACTACAACGACGGTAAACTCTTCTACAGACAGGAGAATTCCGTAGTTGGAGCCCGTATTATCGAGCCCGGTCAGGGTAGTGTAGTCGGTAAGACTATCTTCGTGACCGTAGAAGGCAACGATAATAACTCCGGTCTCAACGTTAATGATGCCGTAAGAACCATCAAGAAAGCCGCAGAGCTTGCCTTGTATGGTGACGGTATTAAGGTGTACCCAGGACAGTACATTGAGGACAACCCCATTGTATTCCGCGACCTAGTTGCCGTGGAGGGGATGGACCTACGTAACGTCCTAGTTACTCCTGCAAACCCAGATAAGGACTTGTACTTGGTTGGAGATGGCTTCCACGCCACTAACCACTCGTTCGTATCTAACGTAGACTCCAAAGACGGGTCTGCTATCATTTCATTCCGCCCATTAGAAGGCACCGCATCAGACCGCTACTTTGATGCTGCTCGTCTAATCCGCGACAACCTAGACTTTATTGCACAGGAAGCCGTCGGCTTCTTGACCAGTGGCTATTCAGGCTTTGCTGCTGGTCAAAGATCTCAGGATGGCTCACGTGCCATTGAACTAAACACAAAGTTTATTGTAGAAGAAGCATTCCAGTTCATCAATAGTCTTGACTATACTGGACCTGCATACGTTAACCCAGACCTTAACCAGTGTCGCAGCGACCTTAAGGACATCCTTGCTGGTTGGAGATATGACCTTATCTCTGATGGTAATAGCGAGACAACTGGCGTTGGCTTAACATACTACGCACCGATCAAGTTCATCAATACTGCTAAGGTTACTGACTTAGAGTATGATAACAGGTCTGGTATCGTTGTTATTGAAACTAATATTGATACACAGTCTCAAATTGGAGACGAGATTAAGCTATCTAATATCCGTTTAGACTGCGAACCTTACAACAATGAGTTCCTCATCCAGAACTTCATTTATGATAATGAAACTGGTATCGGAACAGTAACTCTACCATTCATCCACGACATTGAAGTCGGTGATACTATTAAGTTGGATGGTCTAAAGTTTGACTGCCCAGCATATGGTGCTCAAGAGTTTGACGTTGCTGACTTTGACTATGACCAGCTCACTGGTTCTAGTAAGATCCGCATCAAAGGTGAGGCTCATAACCTAAACGTTGGCGATACTATTGAGCTTCGCAACCTACAGTTTGACTGCCCTGCTTACGGTGGTCTATTTGCTAATGTTTCTAACCTTAACTACAACAACATCAGTGGTCAAGGCATCATTACTTTTGATGAGAATGTAAACCTAATTCCAGGCGACAGCATTCTTCTTTATAATATCAAGATGACTTGCCCATCATACGGCAATGACATCTCGATCACAAACTTTAACTATGATAATATCTCTGGTCAGTCCAGAGTAACTACGGCACAGCCACACAACTCTAAGCCAGGAGACTTGGTTAAGCTAGAGGACCTACAGTTCTCTTGTCAGAGCTACCTTGACCAGGCTTATACAGTCAAAGAGTTCCTATACGACAACAATACTGGTGAAAGTTTAATCACCTTTAAGAACGACCACAGCATCACCCCAGGTGAAGTTGTAACAATGAACGGGCTAGTCTTCCAGTGCTCTAGCTATGTTCCAAACAGAACTCCTGTACTAGGTTTCCGTTACAATGAAACAACTGGTATCTCCACTGTTACTACAGACGGTGCCCATAACCTAAGCCTAGGAGAGAGAATTCTTCTAGAGGACTTGGTATTCTCCTGTAACAGCTACAGCTTTACTGATATTGCTGTTACTGCTGCACCTTACGATAACATCACTGGCTTCCTAACTCTCAACCTAGCTTCACCACACGGTAGTGAAGTTGGTCAGATTGTTAAGCTAGAAGGTCTAGAGTATTCCTGCATTAACT
>ENA-UZWT01007872-UZWT01007872.1-metagenome-genome-assembly--contig:-Day-1-50m-contig-7872_pt1 | contig 11351 bp, 18 predicted proteins | sample MGYA00260338_ERZ794898 | MGnify/ENA metagenome assembly ERZ794898 | reverse complement strand
AAACCGCTTGCTAAAACCGCAACACTTGCTACCCCTTTTTGTATTACGTCAAACGGTGCTGGTAATGTGGACTTATTGCCCCAAATTTCACTAACCCCCTGGTAGGTGTTAATTGTTGCCTGTGCTATAGCTGCCGCTTTGCCAGCTGCGCTATTTTTACCTAAGATGCCAGCTATTTGGCCGAACGTGTCGCCTACTGCCGCCAGTCTTTGCTTTTTTAACGCTTTGTCTCTGGCCTCGTCTCTAGCTGCTGCCTCGTCTTTTATGTCTTTTAACTCTTGAGCCTGGGCCGCCTCTAGGTCTACCGTAGACAGGCCGTACTGGTCTGCCGCTTCAATAAGCGCAAAATATTTTTCTCTTACTGCATTCTCTTCTAGCTGCTCTTTTGATAGTTTACTGTCAAAATATGCGTTTTCTGCATCTTCAATACGCTGCATCATTGTAAGCTGGTCTTGAAAGTCTTTTTGTTTTATGTCTGCTAGCTTTTTTTGAAATGCTGCCTCTTCGTCTAGTAGCTTTTGGTTTGCGTCTTTTTTCTTTTGCAGCTCGTCGTCTGCGGCTTTTTGATCCTGGGCCTGTTGCTGTAGTATAAAACCGTCTCTAGTGTTTTTTAACTTAGTTAGCTGGTCTTCGGTTTCTTTTATTGTTTCGTCTGCTGCGCCAGCTACTGCCTCTGGGTCAAATAATAACGAAGACGTAGTCTCTAGGTAGTCTTCGGTCAAACTTGTAGCCTCGTCAATTATACCTAAATTTGCTAAACTGTTTGTAATACCGTCTATAAGGCCTGTAATAATTAATAACGGCGTAGATAAGGACCCTATAATACCTTTTGCTATATTTTGGTTTCGCTCTGCGCTCTCTACTTGCGCTTTTTTAATTTCTTTTTGTGTAATAAGTTGCGCCTCTAAAGCTGCTATAGTTTCGTCGGTTTGGGCCTTTTTTAAATTAAGTATGTCTCGTTCGCTTTTGCCCTGTAATTTTAAAGTATTTGACGTTGCGCTAATTGCGTCGCTAGCTGCCTGGCTTTGTGCTACGCTCTGCTGCTGTAAAGCGAGTAGGTCTTCTTGCTCTTTGCTTACGCCGCTTACTAGCTCTTTTATATCGTCCCAGTACGCTACAATTAAACCTAAAGCCACTACAATAGCGCCTATACCTGTAGATATTATTGCAGCCTTTAAGCCTTTAAAACTTTTGCTTAAACTTTTTATAGCACCTATGCCACCTTTTACACTATTTTTATAGTCTTGAAATTGCGATACTGCGCCGCCTGTCAGCTGGTCCAGTATCTGCATGCCCTCGCGGTTTTTTTCTAGCTCGCTATTAAAGTTGTCTAGAGCTTTTGCGGTATCTTTAATTTGTTTTACAGCCTCTTTGCCGTTTACTTGAAATTCTACCCCTATTTTTTCAATGCCCATTTACTTTGCTTTTTAAGTTTTTTATATCCGTCTTTTAGGGTTGTAGGTAATTTGTTTTTGCCTTGCGCAATACGTATGTTTTCAGTCTCGCCGTTTGCCTGGTTTAGCATTTCTAGTATTAAATTTAACATTTAGCTAATTTCTATTTTGTTATACATTTCTATCTCGCTTTTACCGTCTTGTAAATTTGTCTTTATACTGTTTACATTATACAGCCTACCATTAACTATAAAAACGTCTTTTAAGCTATACTCTAGTAAAAAACTAAGGGGCAAATAAGCGGTAATTTTTACAAGTCTACGCTGTCTACTAAAAAGTGACGATATATAATTTCTGTAATAATTATTAAATAAACTTTGCGGTTTTACTACGCCTGTAAATTCGTCTACTTCGGCATTAAAATTTAATGTCCTTTGAAAATAACTATTACTAGGTCTGTTATATGTTTGGCGTTGCGCGGCCTGGTTGGTACCGCCTAGGTCTTGTATAGAGTAGCCGTTTGCCGAATTTGTGTTACGTCTATAAAATATTAAAGGCATTACAGCTACAGGGTTTTGGTCTTTGTCTACAGTATAGCCGTATAGTATGTCTTGCGCCGTACTGCCGTTTTGATCGAATAAAGGCTCGTAAATCATTTTTTCAAACGGTAATTTAACTACGTATTTTTTGCCCCTGTCGGTTTGTGTAACGCCTTGGTTTTGTGTACTGTTTTCTAGGTTGCCAAATTGGTAGCCGTTTATCTCTTCAAAGTTAATAGCTAAAAAAGTTTTTGGTTTTTCGTACCTAAACGCTATTTCTTGGTACGGTATAGGGTAGTTTACGTTTTTCTTGTCTACGTCTACATAGTCTGTAATATCCCTTTGTACGCCGCCGTTATAGTAGCTGTCTAAGGTTTGTACTGCTATTGTATTGTTTTCTTGAAAAAACGCTGTCAAATTAAACATTTTAAACATGCCTGTTAAAAAGTCTAAAACTTTTATAGACGGCATTTGTAGCGCTACGTCTATATCATTTACTAAAGCGGCTGGCGATAATGTTGTGCTTTTACTGTAAGTTGTTTTTATTTGGTTTTGAAAAAAATACACGTATTTAACCCTTACAGACATAGCCGTAGCTACAAAGCTATTATCTTCGGTTTCTATTCTTAACTGTATTGCAGCTACAGGGTTTGGGTTAATTATAAAAAACACGTCCATTTGAAAAGCTATTGTCTGCTGGCCTGTAACGTTTTCTCTACTAGAGACTACGTCATTTGTTAAAGTATCTATCATATACATACTATATGTACTTGTACTTGTAACTGTCCATTGTAGCCTCAATTCTCTGTCAGATGCGCCATAAGTCGATAGGTTATAGGCTTTAGGCGACATACTTATAATACCATTACTTACACTAAGAACAATATCTGTATTAGATGTTTGACCTTGAAAACTTGTTAAAGGGGGTACAAAACCGCCCAAATTGCCGCCGTCTGCAAAAAAGTTAGTAATACTATTTACATTTACTCGAAACAGTTGGCCGCCTGTATAAGACTGCCCTAGCGCGCCTCGTTCTCTAGACAGCCATAAAAAAAGCTGTTGAAAGTCTTGATTTGTTGAAGCTAAAAAGCCAGTCGTTAAATCAAACTGTAGGTCTGTAGTTATGTTTATTCTTTCAAATATTTCACTAATTTTTAAAGCTGGTTTTAGGTCTCTAAAATTTACGCCTTGATTTTGAGATGCGCCGCTGCCAGCGTAGTGTAAATTTCTACTTTGTGCTGCATGAGTATTGCTGTTATAAAAATAGCGGTCAGAGTGTGAAATTAAAGGGTAGCATATTTTGCCATTAAATAAAGACGTTACTAAGCCTTGCGATACTGTGCTTACGTCGTAAGTATGGTTTAAAGCTGTATATGCTTCAAATAAATTTCTAAGCGTTAAGTCTTTTAGTTGTTTTTTTATGTCTACTGTCTCGCCGAAAAACGTAACTTTATAGCTAAAAGGGTTGTTTTGTTTTAATTCTACGCCGTCTAAAGCTAAAAAGCCTTTACGAAACAAAGAGCCATTTAATAATATTTGCGCACTTCTTTTGTCGTTTGCGTTAAAGCCTGTTTCTATGTCGCTATTATAGTAAAACTCAAATAGTTTATTATTGCTTTTTGACGCTGGCAACGTAAAGCTCTGCGAAAAATCTGTAAATATACTGCCTATGTCCCTAGCGTTTTGTATGGTCTGGGTCAATAAAATAGTCTCGTCTTTAAAAAGCTCTAGACGCTCATAATTACCGCTATTTGGGTTTACTACTATTATTTGTACTTCGCGCATTAAAGTATATTATTTATTTTGTCAAAAGCGTATTCAAACTCTAACGTGTATTGTATTAGTTTGTCGTTTACAGTTGTCTTTTTTTCTAGTGATGTCGTCGTAATTCTTATAGGCAATACTTGCGCATTTTCTGTTATCCATATTTTCTCGCTTAACATTAATTCAGTAATTACGTCGTTATATGTTTCGTCTAAATAGCACGTATTTAAAATAAATTTGTCGTTAGCTTTTATGTTAAACGTTTCTTTGCTATGCTCTTCAATTACGTAGCCGCCTGTAGGCGTTGTTTTGTGCGCTTTGTAAGTGTCAGAGCTTGCCGTTGTAGTGTCGCGTCTTACTAAATAAAAGTAAAGGTCTTGTAACGCCCCAAACTTATTTACAAAAGTAACTTTGTAGTTTTGGTATTTAGGCTCGCATATTCTATTTATTGTAAATTCAGTTGATCCTATAGTAGATGACGTTGCCGTAGCGCCGAAAGGACTGTAAAAAATTGCTGGCGTTCCCGTATCGTAAACTGGTATATATCCAGCTACGCCGTCTGGTATGTATAAATTTGTCGTGCTTATAGCTGGCTGGTTTGTAGTGTATTCTACGTTGTCGCCCTCTCTATAGTCTGTATAACCAGCTACCCCCTCAAAATCTACAGTCGTATTAAATAATAGTGTTTGTTGGTTTGAGCTGTCCCATTGTTCAAAGCCTATAGAGACTTCTAAAGTTTGGCTAGTGTATGTACCGTCAAATGTTATGTCTAAGTAATTACGTAATATTTCGCCATACTCAAAATAGCTGCTTTTATTGTTGTTTAAAAACCCTGTACGCTGTAATGACAATACAGGCGACGGCTGGCCGTTAATAAATATATTAGATGTCGTAAAGCCAAAAGGGTAGCTAGACGCGTTTGTATTGCCTATTGTTATAGGACTTCGTAAAGGTCTAAAGTCTGCCATTATATTATTTTCGTTTTCGTTTTTTTCTTTGGTTTTTAAATTCGCTGTCTAAGTCTTTGGCATAGGCAAAAGCTAGTTTAGCTTGTACGCCCCTACTGTATTGGTTTTTGGCGTCTGTAAAAAAATATGTCGGTTTTATTCCAGTATTCCAGATGCTGCGAGATATTAAAAAAACTAAACTTTTACGTTTTATAAATTTGCCTTTTTCGTCTCTTACGTTTGGTATACCTTTTTGTACTACCCATTTATCAATAGCGCCTCGCAAACTACCGCTACCGCTATAGCTACCTGTACCAAATTGGTAGGGGCTGTTTGGGGCCTTATTAAACCTAGCTAGTGAGCCTTGCGGCATAGCCTGGGGGTCGTTACCTTGGACCCCTAAGTCTACAAACTTTGCGTAGTCTTCGGCGTAAAAATTTAGCCTTGGGTTGTCTGGGTCGCTGTTGTCTATTTTATAGTCTAGGCTGTCAGCTAAAGCGCCAGAGCTGTTGCTCTTTGCTAGGTTTGCTTTTGCCTTAGAAACGACGTTTATACCTAGAGCGTTAAATACTTTGTTTACATTTTTTAACATATAAATAAGTCATTTTTTATCATTATGTCGAAAGTAGTTGCCCAGCCAGCTAGGTTGTTACTAAAGCGGTCCACAAAAGGCTCGCAGCTTGCGTCGCCGTCTACTTGGTAACCGTCTAGCCTTACTTGCCCATTATGCAAAAGCTGGTATAGTCTATTGCCTACAGCTAGTTGCGTATTCAAAACAAAATGCTCGTGCGCGTCCCTTTCAAAAATGTCGTTTAATTCTTTTTTACTTATATCGACTACGTCCATACTTACAATAGTAACATTAAAAGTCATTGTCTGGCTGTCGTTTGTAGCGCTGTTTACTAAAATATGCGACAAAGGAAACATAGTTTGTTTACTTAGGTCTATTTCTGTTAAGTCGCCATAGGTAACCGTATTGACGTTTTTGTCTTGTAATAGTGTATTTTTAATTGTTTCGAGCATTAAGAAAAAAGCTCTAGCGCCATTGTTTGCCATTATTTTTTAAATTTACTTTTTATGTATATGTCTTGTACTTTGTTTTTCTGGCCTACGTATGTTAAGTAGGTTAAGCAATTATGTACGTTTTTTTTTGCTATAATTTCTAAGTCTAAAAATTTGTCGTTTGCTAAACTCATAAAGCTGTGGTACCACCCCCATTGTCTGTTAAAGTTGTCAGCTGTTGATCCTGGACCTCGTCCGTCGTCGTCTCGCTCGAATAAGGTAGCGTAACTTTTAGTAAGTCGTTTTCTAAAAGAAAAAAAAAATTAATAGCGCTAATAGCTACAGCTGCTGGCATATTTAACATAGCGTCATGCCAGCTGTCGCCTCTATACTCTTCTATTTGGTACTGGCTGTCTATGCGCTCTGTAATGGGTCTATATAATACGCTCATAGCTTTGTGCATATTGTCCCAGTCGCCTATGTTATTTTCTATGTCTACAAACTCGCCAAACGTTAAGTCGTCTAGCTGGGGTACAAAACCAAATTCAGTACCGCCTATTTTAAATCTAGTAATTAGTAAGGGTTTTTCTGAAAGCGCTATATTTAATTTATTGGTAATTGTCTTTAAGTCTTTTACTTTTAGCTGTAAAGTCTCGTCTGTTTTTAGGCCGCAAAATATTTCTAGCATTTTAGTACCAGCGTATGCCTCTGTCATGTCGTCGGTATTTTCAAACGTTTTTATAAAGCGCTGGTATTGATGCAGCGGTATGTCTGATAGGCTTGTCGGTACTCTTAATTCTACTTTCATTTTTATAGGGTTTATTATATAACGTTAAAATACTAAAATTGTGAGCATAAAAAAAGACAGCCTTTCGGCTGCCTCTAAACTAAACAAAAATTATGTTTATACTATTTCGTTTTGAGCTTGTCTAATTTGTAACTGCTCTAGAGCTAGTTTTGCTCTAAACAATTTGCCCTCTACTTTGTTGTATTCGCTTTCGTAATACTGTACTTCAAACTCGGCGTCTTTAATTAATTCTTTGTAGTCGTAGTTTTTCATTATACTAGCTCGGTATTAAAAGTTTTACTTAATTTTAAAGTCATGCGTCTAGCTAGTCGGTTGTCGTTGTTAGCGTAGTCGCAAATAAGGTCGGCTATCTTGCCTTGCATTTCAAATAATTCATCTTGACAAAGCATGTCGCAAAGAAAAAATTTGTCGCCTAAAGCGTTTGCCAGTTTTTCTATAAACTCGGCATTTTTGTAATTTAGTTTTTTCATTATATCGTAATTTAATTAACCAAACATATTTAGTAGTTTAAGTCGCTCGCCTGTCTAGTTTAGGCATGACTGCTATTTTTCGTATAGCTACGCGTTCGAGGCTTACGCGGTCTTTAAAATGCCGCTGCTGTACTAAGACGTCTGCAATATACAATAAATTTACTTATAAACAAAATGTCTATAAAACTATTTACTGTTTTGCATTATTTCGCGCCCTAGCTCGCCAGGTATAATACTGCGCTCGTAGTCTGTTAAAAACCCTTGCGTGCCTGTTGTTGATCCACGCGGCGCTGGGTTATGGTGGCATTTAGTATTACCATTAAAACATTTAGGCCTAGGCTGCCAGCCGTTAGTATTAAAAAGGCTAAATATATTATTGGACCAAATATCTGTAGGTTTGGCCCTATGGTCGCCGTACTTACAATACCAAACTGTAGCTCTAGGTAGGCCAGACATAAAAGGCATTTTTCTTAGCATAGCTCTAGGGTTTTCTATATACCAGTATTTAGGCTGTAGCTCTTTAATTAAATTTAATGTATGTTTTACTATTACGTCTGCTAGCTCGGCGTCTTTTGTTTTGGGCGTAGTATTGTCTCTATGATGCCTTACTTGTAAAAGCGAATAAGTAGTACAGGGTGGACTTGCCCAAATTACTGTAGGCTTAAAGGGTAGTTTATTTATGTCAAAGTTTAAAATGTCTGTGACGTAGTCTATACCGTCAAAGTCGTTTATGTCTGACGAAAATACTTCAAAGCCTAGTTTTTCTGCCTCTTTGCCTACGGACCTACTGCCAGCGAAAAGCTCTAAAAGTTTCATACCGTAAATTTATGCAATATACAAATTTTATCTTATAGCGTACCTAGCTACGTTTGGCCTAGACAGTCTAGTAAAAATACTATACCTGGTACTATCGACTGCATGGTTATTTTTATCTTCTGGCTTATTTAGCAAATTACCGTTTTTGTCTTCTAGCCATTTGTAGTTTCTAAATTCTTGTATCGTGTTTGCGCTGCGGCTAGTTATAAATATGTTATAGCGTTTCATTAAGTCAATGCCTAGCATAATACTGTCTTTGCCTTTTGTCGCTGCCTTAATATTCCAGCCGTAGCGGTACAGCTCGTCTATACTCTTTGGCTCGCTGCTGTCGGCAAATATCTGGTCGGCACGCGTTAAGTTTAGTTTTGTTAATTCATTGTGTATGTCTCTATTTGTCATGCCGTACTTATAAAACAGCTCGTCTATATACATATTATTTTCTAGTACGTAAGTCGCTACTAAAACGCTAGGATCATTTACAAACCCCCAGTCTAGACCCCTTGCAATTAGTTTAGCTCTGGCTGGTATTTCGTCGCACTCGTTAAACTTAAATACAGTCGCGCGGTTGCGTCCTACTTGACCCAGGCCGTATACTCGCCAGTAGTCTTCGTCAGTTTCTTTTAGGCGCTCTATTTCGTCTACAAGTGTTTGCTCTAGAAATTTATTGTCTTTGTATGTGGTTATGTGAAATGCGGCGTCGTCGCGTGTTTTTACTTTTGTGTATATGTAGCTGTACTCGTCGCTGGGGTTGTAGTCTAGTATTAGACTTGGGGCGCCGTCGGTGCCTACGGTCCTAAATAAAACCTGGCTATAACTAGAGTAGCTTAACTCGTTAGCTTCATTTAAAAATGCTAGGTTTCTTTTACGGCCTTTTAGTCTGCTGGCCTGGTCTATGCTTACAAACTCAAATAGGTTGCCGTTCAGCCTGTACTCGCTATTGCTTTTATTATGCTTTGCCTCGTTGTATAAGTCGTATTTGTTTAGTATGTCAAAAAAGTCGCGCATGACTGTAGCGCGTAAAGCTGGGTACGTTGCTCTAAATATTGTTATGGTTTTGCCTGTATACTTTTGGCTGTAAGAAAATATAAGCCATAGTAATATATTATAAGTTTTGCCGCTACGTGTACCGCCCTGGCATATAACTATTTTTTTGTCTGTCTCTTCTAGGTGCCGCCAGACGACGTTAGTATCTATTTGCACTATTCTATAACTTTGACTGTAAACTCTTTTGTCTCGCCTACTTCAATTTGCTGGCGCTCTACATAGCCGCGGTGCTTTGCTTTGCTCTTTAAATAGAAAATAATACTCGCGGTATCTTTGTCCTTTATTTTTTCGTATAGCTTACTTTCTACAAAGTCAATAGCGGCCTCGTGTATATTTTGGACGTATGCTTTGTAGTCTTCGTCTTCTTTTAGCCAGCGGTAGTGGGTTGCTCTACTTACGTCTGCGACTGCGCAGCTCGTAGATACTATGCCTAAATTAAACTCTAGGGCCTCTAGCATCTTTTTTTTACTGTCTTGTGTGTCTCGTACCATACTTATATAACGGTTGTTTTTAGTTTTTAGGTTGCTCTTCTAAAACCTCTGTAATATACTTACGTATTTTGCGTAGCTGTTTTTGGTTTTTTAAGTTTTCGGTTATTAGCTTATAGGCGTTTTTGTATTGTTTTACTGTTATGTCTGTCTGTAGTATATTTTGGTAGTATTCGTTAAAGTCTTTGCGCCTGTGCCGTATTTCGTTTTCGAAGTTTCTAACGCTATAAATCATTACGCTGTGATTTCGCTTTTTGCCGTTTTTTCTGTAGTGATCCGAAAGTTTAGAATAAGTCGAGCCATAGTCGTATTTCATTATGTACTCGAATAAAGCTCTAGCGTCTACTATGTTTTGGGTTTTTCTATTACTGTATATGTCTATGCCTGTATACTCAATTACTAGGTCCGCTATTTTCTTGTGGTTGTTCATGCGTAAGTTTTTTAACAATATTATGTAAGGTTTCGATTTTAACGTATAGCTGGGCGACTACACGCTCTAGGGTTTCTATACGTTTTTGCTGGGTTAGTTTTTTGCGTCTCATTATTGTAAGTCTCTAGTTGGTAGTAGTATGCCTTTTGACGTATTATTGTCGCCGCCTACTACATTACGTTTTGTATTCATATAAGGCGTGCATTTCTTTTTTAGGTCGTTTAGTGATATTAGTATAAATACGTTTTTTAGTACAAAGCAATAATAGTCGGCTTTACTTTTGTTTATGCCAGACGGCTTGCCGCGGCTTTCGTATTCTACAAATATATTAAAGTCTGCCTCTATACAGCTTTTTACTTCAATAGTTTTATTTTCTAGTATGTCGGCGAGCTGTTTTTCTTTTACCTGGCCGACTTTTAAGTCGTACTCGAAATTGCTTTTAAATTCCATTATAAGGTACCCTGTATTGTATAGTCGTTTATGTCAAAGTCTTCACGTATGTAGGTTTTATATAAGTCTATGCCTTTGCGTAATTCCTGGCGTCCATACTCAACAAAAGCCTCGCTACAGCGCCAGACGCCTATATCTAAATTATTTTTCGATATACATAAAAACGTAAAGTCTTCATGCGTTAAGGGTTTTTCTGGCGTACTAAATAGGTCTATATAAATTGCGGCCTGTAAGTGGTATTTATATTTAAAAGCGCTTTTGTCAAAATGCTGTACGTCTTGGGTAGTTTTTAAATCTACGATACCGCCTTTGTTTTTTAATATGTCGGCCTTGCCTCTAAACGGCATGCCTAGTACATTACCTATTTGTGGTACTTCGCTTTTGCTGTCTCTTATTAATTCCTGGGCCGTAGGGTTTTTAAGCATAGCGTCTATAAGTCTATTGTTTTCGTCGCGCTCTTTTGCGGTATAAACTTCGCCAAAGTCTTCGACAGCGTCTTTAAACTTTTTACTGTTTCTACTTTGGACCTCAACAAATTTGATCTTGTCGTATTTTGTAGGCTCTAAAATGGCCAAATGAAACAGATGCCCAGCGCGTAATGCCGCGGTCGTTTCGTTTTTTGCATACTTAGTAACGTAGTAGTATGTTTTAGGACTGTCTAAAAGTAGTTTAAGACTAGAGCTACTTAACGCTAGCTTTGACAGCTCGCCGTAGTAAAACTCGTCGTCGTACATTTTATTTAATAGCTCGCTTTTGTCGTAAAAGTTGCCGTCTAGTAATTGTATTTCGTTTTTCATTAATTAAGTATTTGAAAGTCTTTTGCGTTAAAGGGCGCCTCGTTTTTTGCTAGCCTTAAAGCCTGGCTAGGACTTATAGCTTTTACGTTTACTATGTCGTAGTCGTAACCCTCTAGGTCTTGACCCCCAAAGGCTAAATAGCGGTACTCTATTTTATAGCTCTTCATGCTTATTTTTATAAATTTTATAGTTGTGTTTTTTTAATAGCTTTATTGACTTTTGTATTTCTTTTTGTTGTTTTCTATACGCGTCAAATGTTTCGTTTTCTATAGCGTGATGTTTCATTTCTTTTTATTTTTTTTAAGTATTAAATATGTCGCTAGGCATATACCTATACATACTGGGCAAGGGTGCAAGATTGGGAGATAGAGTATTGTGAGTCGTTAAGTGTTGTTTTTATCT
>ENA-UZWT01001863-UZWT01001863.1-metagenome-genome-assembly--contig:-Day-1-50m-contig-1863_pt1 | contig 11387 bp, 26 predicted proteins | sample MGYA00260338_ERZ794898 | MGnify/ENA metagenome assembly ERZ794898 | reverse complement strand
GAGGTTGTCCACATATATTAGCAGAGCCACAGAGGACTAATCTTTTGACTTATAGTGAGGATTTTAGTGATAGTAGTTGGTATCAAGGAAACACATCAGTAATAGCAAATGATGTTATTTCTCCTGATGGAAGTTTAACTGCTGATAAAGTTACATTTAATGCTGTTCCAAATGCAAACATACAGAGGACTGCTGCAACTACAGTAACAAGTGGTATTGATTATACATTTAGTTTTTATGCTAAATCAGATTCAAGTGTATCAAATGTAAATATAAATATGGGTACAGGAGATGAATCTATATTAGTAACTAACGAATGGCAAAGATTTACAAAAACTGTTTCATCTACAGGAACAACCATAGCAACAACATTAGTAACAAGAAATAGCGTTTCATCTTATATATACATTTGGGGTGCACAACTAGAAGAAGGCTCTTACGCAACATCATACATTCCAACATCAGGAAGTACAGTTACAAGAAATCAAGACATCTTCACAAGAGATGGTATAGGTAGTTTGATTAATAGTACAGAGGGGGTTTTGTTTGTTCAAGGTAGTATTTTGTCTGATGATGGTACAACTCAAATAATTAGTTTATTTGAAGCAGCAAGTAGCAGGGTAAGTCTAACATTTAGTAGTACCTTAAATAGAATTCAGTTTTATGTAGCCATTAATGGTTATACTAATAGTGTTACTATTAACGCCGAAGGGTTTACTAAAACTGAAGTAAATAAAATAGCACTAAGATATGGTGCTAATAATTATGCTTTATTTATAAACGGAGTAAAAGAAGGGGAGAATACTACTCAAGGAAATACTTTTACTGTTGGCAGTTTAACTGAATTAACATTAAGCAATACTTCACCTTTCTACGGCAAAGTAAAACAACTACAAGTATATAAGACAGCACTAACAGATACTCAACTAGCAGCATTAACTTCATAATATGAATATATATAAATTACAATACGACACAAAAGCAGAAGGAGATGCTGACTTACTTGCTAAAGGTACTTACGAAGTAATAACTGAAGAAGGAGTTACTCAAGATGTTTACAGAAATGGAACACAGGCAATAGTGTATCTTGGTAAGATAGTAGAAGTACCTGCAACAGACACTACTCCTCCTATTTATTATGATGGAGTATTTTACGACCTAATGACNNAAATTGTGTACATTCGTTCTTAGGTTATGAAAAGAACGCAGAAGGTACAGATGTAGACCCTGATGAATTAATAATAGAATAATAAATAAAAAATTATGGCAACAACAGTAACAGCAGAAAATTTAACAGTAACAATAACAGAACAATATACTCTTAATGGTGTTAGTTATGGTAATACAATGAATAAAACCTATACAGATAATGGAGAGGTTTATCAAAGAATAATGGCTATACCTTATAGTGCTGAAGATGCGTTTACAGATATAATAAATTTTGGTGCAGCAGATGATGCAGGACAGGCAGATATAAATAACTATAAATATTTCAGAATAAAGAATTTAGATGATACTAATTTCTTAACATTAAGAGTTAAAGGTACTGCAGATGCTTTCTTTATTAAAATAAAAGCAGGAGAGTCTTTCTTATTGATGGATAATGAGATTGATGCAGTAACAGGAAGTGATGCTTTCGGTGCTTTTACTGATATATCACAAATATCTGCTAATGCAGATACAGCAGAAATTGATATTGAGTTTGTTGTAGTAACAGCATAGTATGGCTAAAACTTACAATGATTACCCAAAAGCAGCAACTAACAATGCTAAAAGGGCTATAAAGTATAAGGAGGAAAATGGTAGTGATTGTGGAACTCAAGTTGGATGGACTAGAGCAAGACAGTTAGCCAACAGAGAAAGTTTAAGTAGAGATACTATTGCTCGTATGGCTTCCTTTAAAAGACACCAGCAACATAAAGATGTGCCTTATGATGAAGGGTGTGGAGGTATTATGTGGGATGCTTGGGGAGGAGATGCAGGTGTAAATTGGGCTATAAAAAAGTTAGAACAAATTGACTCTGAAAATAAAATTAAAGAAGATTTTGAAAGTTTTTTTGAAGATATTATCAAATCTATTAAAGACAACAAATAAAATGGATTTAAAATACTTTAAAAGAAGTGAGTTTAATTGTAAGTGTGGTTGTAATACAAACTACATTGATAGTGATTTCTTAGAAATGATAGATAAAGCAAGAAGAATTGCAGGTGTTCCATTTAAAGTAAACTCTGGTTATAGATGTCAAAACCATCCACTATCTAAGAAAAATCCAACCTCATCTCATATAAAAGGTATTGCTGCTGATATACATTTTACTGATGGTAAAAACTTAGCACTAATAATGGGAGGATTAGGAGGTGCAGGATTTGAAAGATTTGGTATAGATTTTAAAAACAAATTTATACACGCTGATTGTGATGAGGATAAAACAAACCCTTGTATTTGGGGTTACTAAACAGAATATTAACTAATTAAATATATATTATGAATTTTATTACAGAAAATTGGGTTGAGTTATTAATTGGACTAATGGCTTTCGCTAAAGTTATTACTAATTTAACTCCAACAGAAAAAGACAACAGAATCTTTGGATGGTTAGATACAATGATTGATGCATTAGTACCTAATTATACAAAAAAGAAATAATGATACAGAAATGGATAGGGTCTATGCTAATGAAAGGAGGTATAGCACCAATAACAGAATTGTTAAGAGCAGTAAAAGAACTTTTTACAGACACTAAAGGTAAGTGGAGTAGTAAAAGAACCATTAGTGGAGTGATAGTACTTGCTGCTAGTCTATACATTGAGAAAAATGGTATTGACACTAATGCTTTGATACTTACAGGGTTAGGTGTTTTACCATTATGTTTTTCTGTATTTGAAAAAAATAAATGTAATTGTACTGATAATTGTAAAAAATAATTATCTTTGCATAACACAGGTAGGGTTGTGCCTATCTTTGTTTTCATTGTTTATAGTTTTCAAGAGTGGGATGTTTAAAAACATCTCACTTTTGATTTATATAAGCATTTTTTTTTGTATAATTGCATCATAACCAATACATAAAACTATGAAGAAATATGGTAAAAGACTTAGATTATCTAAAGAAGAAGTTGAGATGGTTTATGAAAACAGAGCAGAAAGCACAACAAACATTAATGGGAACACAGCATTAGATATACATCTTGCAGAGAGAGGTATAAAAAAAGATGATGTTGTAAGTGTCAAGCATTGGCAATCTGCTAGTGGTGAATACAGATTTAGCATTGTAACTAAAGAAGATATAACTGCTAATGAAAATGATATGCTAGATAAGATTAGTGGCTTCATTGAAAATCATTCACCTTATTATCCTTCAGTAAAAAGAGATAACAAAGATGCTAATCATCTATTAGTAATAAATCCTGCAGACATACATATAGGTAAATATGCTAATGGAGTTGAAACTGGTGATGGGTATGATGTAGAAACTGCCTGTATGCGTGTTTTAGAGGGCTTAGAAGGACTTATATACAAGGCAGATGGCTTTGAGGTAGAAAGGATATTATTTTGCATAGGTAATGATGTTCTACATATTGATAATGTATATAATCAAACTACAGCAGGTACAGGTCAAGATGTAGATGGTAAGTGGTGGGAACATTTTGAGGTTGCATTAGCATTATATGTTAAGTGTATAGAAATATTAAGAGAGGTAGCACCTGTAGATGTTGTTCATTCAATGTCTAATCACGATTACCAAAGTGGATTTCATTTGGCACACGCATTAAAGAGTTGGTTTAGAAATGACAGAGATATTACTTTTGATATTAGTGTAGCACATAGGAAATATTATAAGTATGGTAAGAACTTAATTGGATTAGAGCATGGAGATGGTGCTAAGATGGCAAACTTACCTTTAATGATGGCTCAGGAGAAACCAGTAATGTGGAGTGAAACTAAATATAGATATTGGTATCTACATCATTTACATCACAAGGTTAAACATAAGTGGCTAGATGCTAAAGACTTTATAGGAGTTACTGTAGAGTATATGCGTAGTCCATCAGGAACTGATAGTTGGCACTCAAGAAAAGGATATGTTGGAGTTCCTAAAGCAGTTGAAGGATTTTTGCACGAAAAAACAAGTGGACAAGTGGCTCGTTTAGTGCATTACTTTTAATGTTTTATAATGAAAATAAAAGATTCAACTAAACTATCTTTGTTCTATATTCTATTAATTATAATAGTTTTATTCTTCTCAATATAATAATTTTAACCTAGTAGGTAAACATTTATCAAAAAATTGTTAAAAATATTTTGGTGGGTAATTCCAATTTTATATCTTTGCCTCAATTAATAACTAAACTATAACAAAATGGAAGAAAATATAATTAAAAGATTAAAACTAACTGAACAAGAAGTTCTTAATGTAGTTAGTGAATGGTATCTAAATGGAATGTACCCAGACATATTACAGGATGAAGATGGGCTTGAGTTATGTGAAATAACACAAACTCTATGGGAAGAAATTAATAACTAAAACAATAAACAATTATGGGAAGAATGAAAGAAGAATTTATGCAAATGAAGCAAGAAGAACTTGCTCAACAAGAACCGAGTATTAATCAATTAAATAATAACAAAATGTCAAAAAAAACAATGCAAGAAAAACTAAAGAAACAACCTGAACCAATCGTAGAAACAAGAAAAGAGGCTTTAAGAAGGCTTTACAAAGAGAATGGTTTAGTAGAAGAAGATATTTACAAAGACAAGAGAGGGTTTGTAATTATCACAAGAACTGGAATTGATAAGATTGTATCAAGAAACAATATTACAGTTGCCTATGAAGTAATCACTATGGATATAGATAAAGGAATATGCGTATTAAGAGCAGCAGCATCAATGAAAGTTGGTAATAATGTTAAGAACGCTATGAGTTTTGGTGAAGCATCTGACAATAACTTAATGGGAGGTGGTAAGAAATTCCCTGTTGCTATGGCAGAAAAGAGAGCAATGAGCAGAGTTGTACTTAAAATTTCAGGATTCTATGAGCAAGGAGTATTTGGTCAGGATGAGATTGTAGATTAATGAATGATGATTGGATAGATAATATTCTTGATGGTGAGCCTAGTGGTATTACACATACTCAATGGCTTATCATTGAGAGTAACATTGACCTAACATCTTTTACAGAAAGAATGAAATCTGATATTCTAAGCAGGGTAAATGATTTAACAGAACTAGAAGCAGAAGAAATAATAACTAAAATATATGAAAACAGATATGAAAAAGACACAAGAAAACAATGGGAAAAAATGTGCAAAGATGGAGTATTTGGACATAGAGATTTTTAATCACTTTTTAAAAGCCTACACTTATATTATATGGAACAAGAAACACCTTTTAGGTGAGATTGCTGAAGATGATATATTGAAACTGCTAGATGAAATTCAACTTATAGATTTTTATCATTTAGATAAAACTAAATTTAAGGTTGAGAAATCTAAGGTTGAAAAATACATAAACAGAGATGACAAATAAATATTCATTAGTACAAATCAGAGAATCCAGAAATGAGTTTGAGGCTCTACTAAGAATATATGGTGTGTCTAATTTAAAACTTTGTAAGATACTTGGAGTTAATTATGCTACAAGTAGAAAGTTTATTGAAAATCCACCATCACTTAGATTCATTCACGCTAAGACATTAGCAGACTTTATTGGATTAAAAACACAAGACATAGTTGATACAATAATGTACGACTTAAATTAAAATTATAACAAAATGAGAAGAAGAAGATTAAAGTTTAGTGATTACTATCACAATGTAATTACAAAAGAATTAGCAGATATTTATAACATTAAACAAAAGGAAATGTTTTTGGGCAGTAGAAAGAAAAACATTATATTTGCTAAAAGGATGTATATCTATATATTAAGAGAGATGTTTGGATTAACTCTTAATGAGATAGGTAGAGTAACAAACCTACATCATGCATCTATTATACATCATACAAGAAAGTTTGAGTTCTTTTACAATAACTATCCAGAAGATTCTGATGCTTTTAAAAGAGTAGAAGATAGGGTTATTGAGGTTGAGGTAGATGAAGAAATATTAGGGCTTGAAACTCAATTAGAACATATCAATGAATCATTAACTAAATTATATAAAATTAAAAAATCAAAAAATGAAAGACAAGAAAGAGAAGGTTTACTTACCAAGTAGTATCAAAAATATTGATACGAAGTATGGTACAATGATGGTTGCTAACTTTAAGATGGATGAACTACAAGCAAACTCAAAGAATGGTTGGGTTTCTATGGTGATTTCAGAAAGGAGAGAACCATCTGAGAAGGGTGCAACTCATTATGCTTATGTAAATACTTATGAGCCACCAGCAGATAAAAAAACTTCACCTAAAAAAGTTAAAGCAACAACAGGTGATGATGACTTACCATTCTAATGATTAAATGGAAAAAAACAACTTATCCTAGCACTTTCATCAAACTATCTGATGAACTTGCTAAGGTAAGGAGTATGCTATCTGCTGATGTTTATAATAAAAACACAGAAAAATATAGAGGTAAGCAAGAACATTCTATCTCTCAGTTAGGAATATTTGCAGAACTTATTGCAAGACATCTGATGGAGAACAACAATGGTATAAAATATAAGGCAGCATTACTGCTTGAGAAAAGACCAGTTGTTGAGGCTGATTTAATTATGGAAGGTGTTGGTGAGATAAATTATATTGATGTTAAAGGCGTAAGAAGTGGTGGAGATACGCTTAGAGTTAATTTTAAAGCCCATAACAACCCTAAAAAGAAAATTACGCACTATCTGTTCATACAGCCATTGAACGCCTTATACGCAAGATTTTGTTGGTTTACTCACAAACAGGTAAGTGAATGGACTGTAGTCATGTCCACCTATACAGAGTGCTATGAACTAGAAATACCAAAAAATAACTAAAACTAAAAACAATGAAACAACAACCAAACTACTATGCTATAATAAGTGCTGAGGTTAGGTATGATAAAAACCTAACTGCAAATGCTAAATTATTGTATGCTGAAATAACTGCACTACTTAATATTAATGGTGAGTGCTTTGCTACAAATAAATACTTTTCTAACCTTTATGGTAAGAGTACTGTTACTATTTCTAAATGGGTAAGCGAATTAGTTGCAAACGGCTATATATCAACTCATTACATATATAAAGGAAATACTAAAGAAATTGAAAGGAGGTATATAAGAAAACTTAAAGGGGGTATTAAAGAAAACTTAAAGGGGGGTATTAAAGAAAACTTTAAAGATAGTATTAGTTTATCTAAAGATAAACATATTAATAATAAAGGGGGTTCTTTTAAAAAACCAACAATTAATGATATTAAAGAATATTGTTTATGGAGGAGTAATGGTATAGATGCAGAAACTTTTTTTGATTTCTATGAAAGTAAAAACTGGTTGATAGGTAAAAACAAAATGAAGAATTGGAAAGCCTGTGTAAGAACTTGGGAGAAAAGACAAAATAAAACTAATAACACTACATCACACAGACATCAGAAAGGAGGAGATTATGGTGATGGTAAATTTTAAACTATGAGAACAATTGAAGATACATTTAAAAATGCAGACTTCCTGCAGCCAAAGGTTTACAACAGATATAAACTTGGAGCAAGAGAAGAAATAAAAGAAATGTTCATTAAGTCTTTTGAGTATTACGATAGAACAGTTGAGAAGTATGAGCATTTACCTGCTTATGATGAGATTATTGACTGGATGGTAGATACAAAAGGTAGAGGTTTGATGTTGATGGGAGAGTGTGGATTAGGTAAATCAACTATCTTAAACTTTGTTATTCCTGCTATATTCAGGACTAAAACAAATAAGATATTAAGAAGCGTTCCTGCAAAAGAATTAGGTGCAGTTGATAGAAACAAAGCACCATTCATTATCATTGATGACTTAGGAACTGAGAGTATTAAAAATGATTATGGTACTAAGATAGATGCAGTTGCTGATGCAATTTCTTATGCTGAGGATAGTTCTAAAACATTACTAATCACTACAAATTTAACACCTCAAGCACTTAAAGAAAGATATGATGAAAGGACTTTAGATAGGTTAAGGAAGTGTAAAGTGGTGATTATCAAGGGAAAAAGTTTTAGAAACTAATTTGTATAAAATTGAAATATTTTTATATATTTGCATTGTGAAAACATTTATGATAATATGGGGAGTGGTTGTAATTGCTTGTTTGATAGAAGCCTATTTCTACTCTACCTTAATAGAATATGAGTATAGTGGGGATAAATAATAATAATTACTATAGGGAAACTCTGAAACCCTTAAGCGTTAATATTCCTTTTTTTTTTTTTCAACCCCACTATGCTTATTAAATAAACAATATGAAGAAACGAAAATTAAATAGTAAAAATCCTAAGTACAAAAAGGATAATGAAGAAAAATTAGTTGTACTTAAAAAAGTTCCATTTACTGGTAAGGCAAAAGGTTATGGAGTTTGGTATAGAAATGAAAAATAATATGGACAATAGAACTTACAAATCAATTAAAAGCGTATTGAAGCATCATATTAAGACTGGAGTTAGGTCTTTATGGACTTGGAAGAATGATAACTTCACAATGATATATGAAAACTATGCAGGTGATGACAGGATATATACAAGTAATCAACTTTTAAAAATCTTAAATAATGAATAGTGTAACTATTGGTGCTTTAATGATTGTTGGTGTTGTGATTTTATATATATTTGCTTTATGCTATGTTGAAGGTAAGATAGCAAAACAAGAGAATCAGAGATTAGAAAACAATATAGATAAATTAGATGACAAAGCATAATAAATATTATCACGATAAAGGTAGGAATGGATGGACACCTAATACCACTTGGCAAGATGAGGTGGTAGAGGATAAAGACAATAAATGGAGTGGAGGTAAAATTAATCCTAAGATGCTATTAACAAAAGAAGAACTTAAAATAGATTATAGTAAAGAGAAAACTCCTAACTATTACATTGGTAGAGTTTATGGATATGAGGCTAGGAAAATAATTGAGGACTTTGGTTTATCTTATAATGTAGGTACTGCCACTTCATATCTCCTGAGAGCAAAGCGTAAACACGAAACAAGTGTTGAGTGCATACAGAAGGCTATTAACCACTTAGAGTTTGAGTTAGATAAAATTAAAAATGAAAAAACCAATCTTTAGAGTATTTGTATCTTACGAGATAAAGAGTAAAAAAGTTGTAACTAGGAAAGTAATTACAGGAATACTAGATACATTTGTTCTTACATCTAACATCAAAGAAATAGAGAATGACCAAGAATTAATAGATAGAATTTGTTACATAAATAAAAAGAAACTAAACAAAGTAGATGTTATAATTACAAGTGTTGATATTGAAAATCAATATGGTGAAACTACTGATAGGTTTGAAGATGAATATTAGATTATGCCAAAGATTAGAAAGATAAGAATAGAAGATAGAAAAGATAGTAGAGGTGGTGGTTACTCCAGAAGAAAGTTTACTGTTGCTGAAGCAGATGCTATCAGAGAAGAATACAATACTGCTACAGAGAAGATAACTATCTCATCTCTTGCTAGGAAGTATAGTGTATCTCAACCTTTAATGTACCAACTGATAAAGGGTAAGACCTATACTGATGGGGGAACAAGGGGTGTAGGGGGTAGGCATAGGGGGCATAGGGGGTCATAGGGGGTATGGCTATGAAGAAAGAAGCATTAGTTCAATCATCATTCTGTACCTATATAAAATACACTTATCCTGATGTAAGATACTGTGCCTCACTAGGTGGTATAAGAACATCTATGAAACAAGCAATACTAGCCAAGAAAACAGGTTATGTTAAAGGCTTTCCTGATATGCAAATATGTAAAGTGAATAGTGAGTATGCAGGACTATTCCTAGAGATTAAAGCAGATAAGACTTGCTACCCATCCAAAGAACAAAAGCAATGGGTTGCTGACCTCAATGAAGCAGGTTACTATGCTAAGGTAGTTAAAGGTCTTGAAGAATGTATGGATGTCCTTGATTGGTATATGAAAATAAAATAATTTTCTAAAAAACTTTTCTTGAAACTGTTTCTGTTTTGAAACTGCTCGGTGAAACTGCTGTTGAAACTGCCCTGAAACTGCCCTGAAACTGCTAGGTATGTGGGGTAAAAAAAGGGCAGACTTGGCGATTTTAGTAATCGGTTTTTTTTTCTTGCTATTTGAAAAATTTTTTTTTTCAATTTTTGTATTAGAAAAATTTCTGTTTCAATTCTGATGTATTAGAAAAATTTCTGTTTCTAAATTTTACTTTGTTATTTAGAATCATTCTAAATTAAAAAATAATTGCTTTTTTTCTTGTTTATATTAAAAAAATTGTTATTTGCGCCTGTTTCTATTATTGTAAATTTATAGAATATATAAAAAACAACTTTTGCACCACCACCACCAAAAAACGAGGCAAAAAAGCACTTTTTTAATTTTTATATTTGCTTAAAATAGCCTTATTTTATACTTATTTTATGCAGTTTTACTAGAGTAGATAAAATTCTTTTAACATTTTTGTTGTATTTGTTAAAAAGGTTTATATATTAGCACTATAACAAAAACAAAAAAAACTATGAATTTATTTACGCAAAACATTGAAAATCAACAAGTTACAGAGTTTACCTCAAGTAAGCAAAACAGTCAAACGGCTGGAAATCAAGAAGTTAAAGTGCTTTATATGAATGACCAAAACAGCCCATTCACATTGTACTGCAGTCATATCGGATATATTGAGGGATTCAATAGAGTTGTAGACGCTTTAACCTACCTTTCTTCTGAAAATTATTTTGAATGGCTAGAATTGACATCTGAATATTTAGGAAAGGATATTAAAAAAGCAAAGATGCAAATAATAGAACACCTAGAAGAACACGGCAAAAAAGATAAAATAATAATGGCTTTTAAGCCTTTAGATATATTAAAAACTAGATACGATAACATATAAATTAATCAGAGGGGCTTATAAACCCCTCACAAACTTTTAAAATATGAACAATTACAAAATTACAAATTTAAGAACTAATAAAAATTACTTTTTAAATGAGGAAGAAAAAGAAAAATTTTTTACTAAAAATAAGTTACAAAATTATGATATTGTAAATTTAACAGAATTAAAAAGAATTAAAAGAAATAAAATTTTAGATACTATTGCTATTTTTTCATTCTTTGCTGCTACTATTTTATCAACTATCTTAATTATAGAAAAATACTATTAATACTTTAAAACAATAAAAAAATGAACACACACGTACAGAACGACCCTAACAACCCAATCAACCACGAACCACAAACAAATTTTTGTGAGGTTTGCAATAT
>ENA-UZWT01007403-UZWT01007403.1-metagenome-genome-assembly--contig:-Day-1-50m-contig-7403_pt1 | contig 11417 bp, 7 predicted proteins | sample MGYA00260338_ERZ794898 | MGnify/ENA metagenome assembly ERZ794898 | reverse complement strand
TTTCGTCTTTAATTATTAGATTACTATAAACGTGCGGATGCCGGTGAATCAATTTTTCACAAATCGTATTTATTACGTCTGCGATGTCAAAATCATTAGTTTCACTAGCAATTTTAGAATAAAACACTATATGAAGAAATAGATCGCCTAACTCGCCTTTAACTTCATTTAAATCTGCATTTAAAATGGCATCACCTAGTTCATAAGTCTCTTCAATTGTNNGGACACTGTTCACGAAGCTCATCCATAATTGTTAACAAGCGATCAAATGCTTTTAATTGTTTATTTCTATTTGTCATTTCTAGGATTTATGTTAATTACTGATATACGTGATTTACAAGTATTAAACTCTATTAAGATTGAATTCACAATTTCAGAAACAGACGAAATATCGTTAATTATACTAGAAATTTGTCCAATTTCTAATTCACCTTCTTCTAAATCTCCTTCAAACATACCGCGCTTAGCACGTGCTCTACCTAATAGAATTTTTAATTCCTTTTTAGAGTAAGTATTAGCATATAAACGGTTTATGTCCTCATAAAATTTATTTTTTAAAAGACGAACTGGTGATAATTCCTTTAGGGTTAATATTGTATCGCCTTCCTTAGCTAAAAGTACTGCCTTTTTAAAAGCTATATGAGCAGAGGACTCTATACTTGCTACAAAGCGGCTACCGATTTGAACTCCATCTGCTCCCAAAGCAAATGCAGCCATCATTCCACTTCCAGTAGCGATGCCGCCTGCAGCGATCAGAGGAATTTTTATTTTAGCACGAATCATTGGAACCAGCGTTAATGTTGTAGTCTCATCATGACCGTTATGACCTCCAGCTTCAAAACCCTCTGCAACAATTGCATCCACACCAGAAAACTCAGACTTTAATGCATGTCTTAAACTACTCACTACATGGACAACTTTGACATCTCTTTCCTTTAGCCAATTTGTCCATGTTGACGGATTACCAGCAGAAGTAAACACAATTTTGACTCCCTCATCAACGATTATTTGCATCAAATTTTCAATATTAGGATATAAAAGTGGAACATTAACTCCAAAAGGTTTGTTTGTAGCAATTTTACATTTACGTATATGAGTTCTTAGTACATCAGGGTACATTGATCCAGCTCCAATCAAGCCTAATATACCTGCGTTACTAGAAGCAGAAGCTAATTTCCAGCCACTATTCCATACCATGCCGGCTTGAACAATCGGGTACTGAATATTAAAAAGGTTGGTAACGGTATTTTGCATGACGTAAAAAAACTTGAGTTATAAAAATATAACATTATAAACTATGAAATAACTCCAGAACCAATTAATTCATCTTCTAAATACCAAGCAACAAATTGACCTTCTGTAATGGCTGACTGTGGCGAATCAAAAGCAACATATATCCCATCTGAAGTAGAATGTAAGAATGCACTTTCTAATTTTTGTCTGTAACGAATCCGAGCCATTACTTTTAAGGACTCTTCTAATTCAATTTTTAAATCAGGACGAACCCAATGAATATCTGATGATTTAAGTAAAAGAACAGATTTATATAGCCCAGGGTGGTCTTTTCCCTGACCAGTATAGATAATATTATCTACTACATCAGTGTCTATCACAAAAAGAGGTTCAGGAGTACCGCCAATAGCTAAGCCTTTGCGTTGACCTTTTGTAAAATAATGTGCCCCTTGATGCGTACCAACTACAGTTCCATCTGAACAAACATATTTGATTTTCATAGCTCTAAAGGCTAATTCCTCTTTCAAAGATTTAAACGTTGGTTCATTAATTGAATAGGATTCAAAACTCTCTGGAATTTCGATAATTTGCCCCTCCTTAGGCTTTAGTTGTTGTTGCAAAAAATCAGGTAATCTAACTTTACCTATAAAACATAATCCCTGAGAATCCTTTTTGTTAGCAGTTATTAAATTTTGTTTAGCAGCGATTTCTCTAACTTCAGGCTTCGTTAAATTTCCAATAGGAAATAATGATTTTGACAATTGATTTTGTGATAATTGACATAAAAAATAAGATTGATCTTTATTAACATCAACTCCAGAAAGTAGTCGAAATATTGGAGAATCAGAGTCTGTTTTGATTTTGTCTTTCCTACAATAATGTCCTGTAGCAACAAAATCTGCTCCCAGAGAGAGGGCTATTTTAAGAAATATATCAAATTTAATCTCACGATTACAAAGGATGTCTGGATTAGGAGTACGTCCATTTTTGTATTCATTAAACATGTAATCAACTATCTTGTACTTATACTGCGCGCTAAGGTCAACAGTTTGAAAAGGTATATTTAATTTTTCAGCTACTAACATCGCGTCATTACTGTCATCTAACCATGGGCAGTCATCAGAAATTGTAACAGAGTCATCATGCCAGTTTTTCATGAACAAACCTATTACATTGTATCCTTTTTCTTTTAATAAATAAGCCGCTACACTCGAGTCTACTCCTCCTGAAAGACCAACAACTACTGTTTTCATCCTACAAATTTACAAATTAATTTGTTGTAGGACTAGTTAACGAGTTAATGTAATAGAACAAAAAAACTACCCAGTTGGGTAGCTTTGTAAAATATTGTAGTCTGTCTTATTTTTTTCGTTTTTGTTGAGCTTGCTTTTGTGCTTCAGCTTGTTCCATTATTTCAGCCATTTTCTTTTGAAAACGGTTTTGAGCTTTGGGTTTTTTAGCTTTACTCACTTGAATTCTTGCTAAAACCTTAGATTCATCAATAATAAAGTTTTTAATGACTAACATAATTCCAATACTTATCAAATTAGATACAAAATAGTACAAACTTAAACCAGAAGCATAATTATTAAAAAACACTAGCATTAATATTGGGGAAAAATAAATCATATATTTCATCATCTTGGCCATGTCAGGCATACCCTCCTGAACTGGGGTCTGAGAAGCCATCTGTTGGCCAGTTGTCATTTTCATATAAAAGAAAATTGCTATTGATGCTAGTATAGGAAACAAACTTATGTGATCACCATAAAAGGGAATATAAAATGGAAGCTCGGCAATAGAATCATAAGAACTTAAATCTTCAACCCACAAAAATGGTTTTTGTCGTAATTCAAACGCAACCGGAAAAAACATAAAAAGAGAATAAAAAACTGGAAGTTGAATTAAGCCAGGTAAACATCCACTAAGTGGGCTAGCACCTGCTTTATTTTGAAGTGCCATTGTTTCTTTTTGAACTTTCATTTTATCTTTCTTATATTTTTGTCTTATAGCATCAAGCTCCGGTTTTAAAATTTTCATTTTAGCCTGCGAAAGAAATTGCTTGTATTGAACAAATGACAATAATACCTTAACCAAGATAGTCATTACTATAATCGCTATACCAAAGGAAAGATAATTAGTTAACCATCCATACAAAGGACTGAAAACTGATTTATTAATCCACCCTATTATTCCCCATCCAAAAGGAATACTTGCTTCTAAATTCTTATCATACTTATTTAAAATTTTATCATAAGTAGGACCATAATAAATGTTCATATTATGAGTTAATTCTCCGCCAGAAAAATTTAATGGAAGATTAACTTCGTAACGCTTGGTAAACAAAGTATCTACTGTTTCGTCATTAACTAGGTTAAACGATTTTAAATTGACATCATTAAATGGAACATCTGGAACTAAAATAGAGCTAAAAAAATGCTGTCTAAAAGAAATCCACGAAACATCTATCACAGATTCTTCATCGTCTCCTGTTTGAGATAATTTATTTGTTTTTTCTCCTTCATGTTCAAAAGAAAGTCTTGTATATCGATTTTCAAAAGAGATGCTTTTACCATGTCGATGGGCATTAAACTTCCAATCCAATCGAACCTGTTGAGAGGTGTTAAAAACTGTAGATAAACCTTGAGAACGTATCGAAAACCCAAGCATATGATCTTTCGGCTTTAATTCGTAACGGTATTCCAAAAATTGAGACTCTGATACCTTTAGCCGCATTGAAAGAATTTGATTATCGCCTGATTTTATAAGGTTTGGCTGAAAATATAATTCAGAAGAATTTAATGTACGATTATCAGTTGTTACAAAATTTAAGTTGAATTGAGAACTTCCATCTTTAATCAAAAAAACTGGGACATTGTCATGATTAACATAATCTTTTAACTTTACTTCTGAAATAAAACCACCTTTGTTATCAATCTTTAGTGACAACACTTCGTTTTCGAAAGTTGTAAATGTTGAAGTTGCTGATGGTAAAGACATTGCGTAGGCAAAATTCCCAACTTTTGACTTAAAGTCCTCTAAGTCCTGTGAGCTATCAAGCGTTTGACTAATGTCTTCCATTTCGATTAGAGTTTCATTATCTAAAGACGGCTCATTAGAAAGTTTTTCTTTTCTTGTCTGATCCATAGAAGCTAATTCTTCAGCAGATGGTTGCTGTTGCCATAGCATGAATAACAAAATTGCACCAATAAGAANNTCTAATTTTTTTTCTTCCATAGTTAAATTTTTAATAAAATTTAAAGTTGAACAATAATATAAAAATGAATTATAATTGTTTGTTAATTTTATAACTTAAAGCCGCTTTTATAAAAGATAGGAACAAAGGATGAGGGTTTGCTACTGTACTTTTATATTCTGGATGATATTGCACTCCAATAAACCAAGGATGAGTTGGTATCTCTACAATTTCAACAAGACCAGTTTGAGGATTAAAGCCAGTTGCTAACATTCCTGAATTTTCAATTTGTTCTTTAAAATCATTATTGAACTCATATCGATGTCTGTGCCGTTCAGAAATAATATTTTTTTCATAAATACTTGCAACTTGACTATTTTCAGAAAGATCGCACTCCCATGAACCTAATCTCATTGTCCCCCCCATTTTAGTAACCATTTTTTGAGTTTCCATTAAGTCAATTACTGGAAATGGAGTTAACTCATCCATCTCAGATGAATTAGCTTGGTGCAAATTTAAGACGTTCCTCGAGAACTCAATAACGGCCATTTGCATACCCAAACAGATTCCAAAAAAAGGAATTTTATGTTCTCGTACATATTTTATAGCCTCTATTTTACCTTCAACTCCTCGTTCTCCAAAACCAGGAGCGACAAGAACTCCGTCTAAATTTTCTATTTTTGATTTTACATTCTGTGCGTCAAGGAATTCTGAGTGTATCGGGACAACTTTAACTCTAACTTCGTGAGCTGCTCCTGCATGAATAAAAGCCTCTAAAATAGATTTGTAAGAGTCTTGCAGCTCAACATATTTGCCTATTAATCCGATGACTATATCATTTTTAGGGTTTTTAAGTTTTTTAACAAAATTGTTCCATAACGTTAAATCTGGTGAATGAGATTCTAGTTGTAGCTGATCCAACACAACTTTGTCTAATTTTTCTTCAAGCATCATGTTGGGAACATCATAGATAGTAGAAGCATCAATAGACTGGATTACAGACTCTTTTTTTACATTGCAAAAACGTGCTAATTTTGTTCGTATACTATCGTTTAATTCGTGTTCAGTTCTACAAACTAATATATCTGCTTGTACTCCACTTTCCATTAATGTTTTAACACTATGTTGAGTGGGCTTAGTTTTAAGTTCTCCAGCAGCAGACAAGTAAGGAATCAGTGTGAGGTGAATAACTATTGTATTTTCGTTACCCATTTCCCATTTTAATTGCCTAACAGCTTCAATGTAGGGCAAAGATTCAATATCTCCTACAGTACCACCAATTTCAGTTAATATAATATCATAGTCACCTGATTTTCCCAAAATCTGAATACGATGCTTAATTTCATCAGTAATATGGGGAATAACTTGCACTGTTTTTCCTAAAAACTCACCGCGTCTTTCTTTATCAATAACGCTCTGATATATGCGACCAGTGGTTACATTGTTAGCTTGAGAAGTGGGAACATTTAAAAAACGTTCGTAATGACCAAGGTCTAAATCAGTCTCTGCACCATCGTCAGTAACATAACATTCTCCATGTTCATAAGGGTTAAGGGTTCCTGGATCAATATTTATGTAAGGATCTAACTTTTGTATCGTAGTGCGATAACCTTGAGATTGAAGAAGCTTAGCAAGAGAGGCTGCTATAATACCTTTTCCAAGAGAGGAGCTTACGCCTCCAGTAACAAAAATATATTTAGTGGTAGTGTTTGTCATTATGCGTGGTTAAACGCAAACAAATTTACAAATAAGTATTGAAACAATTAGTAAATTTTATAGATGTTTGTAAACAGACAATACAAAATAAAAATAGCCCCTTGTCGGACTTATTTTTATAAACGCAAAGACAATTATTTAATATCTACTAATTCAACATCAAAAATTAAATTTGCATTTGGAGGAATGGCTCCACCAGCTCCTCTATTTCCGTAACCTAAGTTGCTAGGTATTACAAAACGGGCTTTATCACCAACTCTCAAAAGAGATATACCTTCGTCCCATCCGGCTATAACTTGACCCATACCCAATTTAAATTCAATAGGCTCTTTCCTTTTATATGACGAATCAAAAACAGTACCATCAGTTAATTGGCCTTTATAATGGACTGATACTGTCACGCCTTTTGAAGCTTGAATACCATTACCTTTTTGAATAATTTGGTATCGAAGACCACTGCTAGTTTTGTCAAATCCTTTAGCTAGTATATCTAGTTCAGCTTCGGCAGAAGCCTTTTCCTCTGCTAATCGTTTTTCTCTAGATCCTTCAAAGATTCGAAAGGCCTCAACGGCTTGAAACTTTTCTGCAGCATTACCAACTGAAATAATTTCAACTGATTCAATGGAGTCCCCTTGAGCAATATTATCAATAACAGATTGGCCATCAACAACATTTCCAAAAACAGTATGCTTACCATCCAGCCATGGAGTTGGAACATGTGTGATGAAAAACTGACTGCCATTTGTTCCTGGACCTGAATTAGCCATTGACAATATTCCAGGAACATCATGTTTTAAATCTGCATTAAATTCATCATCGAATTGATATCCTGGATTACCAGTCCCAGTTCCTAAAGGACAGCCTCCTTGAACCATAAAGTCAGGTATAACTCTATGAAATTTTAACCCATTATAATAAGGCTCACCTTGGTTTTTTGCTGAGTTCTCTAAATTACCTTGAGCTAAAGCTACAAAGTTCCCTACAGTTCCAGGGACTTTAATAAATTCTAAATTAACTAAAACCTCTCCTTTGGAGGTGTTAAATTTTGCGTACAGACCGTCTTTCATGAGTTTTATTTTTTTTTAACAGCTGCAAATATAATAAGGAATTATTAACAAATAAGATTCTTTATTAGTTTTGTTATTTAGCATTTTAATTAGCTACCTCACTAATGAATTTTACACGATACAATCTGAGTTCTTGTTCGTCATAATCTCCATCAAATTCTTCAATAGCAGCTTCAATATCATCGGATTCAGAATCCATAAAATAATCATGTATTTCTTCTTGTTGGTCTTCATCAAAAAGCTCATCAATCCAATAACTAATATTTAATTTCGTTCCAGAAAAAACTATAGCTTCTAGTTCTTTAATAAAATCAGACATACCCATTCCTTTGGCTGAAGAAAGGTCATCCAAAGGGAGTTTTCTGTCAATATTTTGAATTATATATAACTTAAGAGATGAGTTAGAACCTGTAGATTTAATCACCATGTCTTGCATTCGATCAATTTCATTTTCATCTACATAACGTTTTATTAAATCTACAAAATCATCTCCATATCGCTTTGCTTTACCTTCTCCAACTCCATGAATATTGTATAGCTCTTCAATTGTGATTGGATATTTAAGTGCCATATCTTCCAATGAGGGGTCTTGAAAAATAACAAAAGGGGGGACACCCAATTTTTTTGCATTTGATTTCCGAAGATCTTTCAACATTTTAATTAAATTTAGATCTGATACAGCAGCAGAACTGCTAAATCTATTGTGAGAATCTTGTTCATTGAAAGTGTGGTCTTCAGTCATTTTAAATGAAGATGGATTTTTTAGAAAATTTCGCCCTGATTGGCTAATCTTTAAAACACCATATGTTTCGATATCTTTTCGTAAAAACCCTGCAACTAGCGACTGCCTAATCAATGCCATCCAGTAAAGTGGTAATTTTTCTTTTCCTTTTCCAAAAAATGATTTTTCATTTGTCTTATGAGACTTGATAAGTGCATTTTCTTGACCAGTTAGCACATTTACTAAGTCCTTGCTCTTATATTTTTCATTAGTAGAAGAAACAACGTCCAATAATAAATTTAATTGATTCATAGCCTCTGATTGTGGCTTTGGATTACGAATATTATCGTCCATATCACAGCCCTCTCCAATGTTAGAATCAAAGTATTCACCAAAATAATGCAAAATAAACTTTCTTCTTGAAATTGAAGTTTCAGCTAAAGCCACTACTTCTTGTAACAAAGCAAAACCAATCTCTTGTTCAGCTACTGGCTTACCAGACATAAACTTTTCTAGCTTTTCAATATCCTTGTAAGAGTAATATGCCAAACAATGCCCTTCACCACCGTCACGACCTGCACGACCAGTCTCTTGGTAATAGCTCTCAATGCTTTTAGGGATGTCATGATGAATTACAAAACGAACATCTGGTTTGTCTATCCCCATGCCAAAAGCAATTGTTGCAACTACCACATCAACATCTTCCATTAAGAACATATCTTGATGTTTTGAACGAGTTTTTGCATCTAAACCCGCATGATATGGTACCGCTTTAATTTGATTTACTTGTAAAATTTGTGATAGTTCTTCAACTCTTTTTCTACTCAAACAATAAATAATTCCTGATTTATTTTCATTTTGTTTGACAAATCTGATTATGTCATTATCAACTTGTGATGTTTTAGGCACTATTTCGTAATATAGATTTGGTCGATTAAAAGATGCCTTGAAAGTTTTAGCTTCTGTAATTCCTAAGTTTTTTAAAATATCTTCCTGAACTTTAGGGGTGGCAGTTGCTGTCAACCCTATTATAGGAATGTTGTCACCAATCTGTGAAATAATATGTTTAAGATTTCGATATTCAGGTCTAAAATCATGCCCCCATTCACTTATACAATGTGCTTCATCTACCGCCATAAAAGAGATAGTTTGATCTTTTAAAAAAAATATATTTTCTGCTTTAGAAAGCGATTCAGGAGCTACATACAAAAGCTTAGTGATTCCAGACTCAATATCAGACTTAACTTGTTTAATTTCTGATTTGTTTAGAGAAGAATTTAAAACATGCGCTATCCCTTCTTGATTAGAAATACCTCGAATTGAGTCTACTTGATTTTTCATTAAAGCAATCAAGGGTGACACTACAATCGCTGTACCTTTTTGCATTAGAGCGGGAAGCTGATAACAAAGAGATTTTCCACCCCCAGTCGGCATTATTGCAAAAGTATTTTCCTTGGAAAGAATACTTGATATTACTTGCTCTTGAAGGCCTTTAAATTTACTAAAACCAAAATAAGATTTTAATGCTAAATGTAATTCTCTAGTCGAAATACTCATTAATAATTAAAATTTATTAACCTAAATTTAAAAATACTACCTTGATAACCCAAAAATTAGAATAAACATAAGAAACAATCCTATTTTTTTTGTTTTTTTGTAGTACATACTAAAGGTATAGATATTTAAATAAGTACACAACCAAAAGTTAAAAAATTTGAACTCAAAAAAAGCCATATTATCATACGCGAAAAACACTATTCTTGATCAATCATTTGCAATTTCAAAAATTGCTAATTTACTAGATCAATCATTTTCAGACGCTGTGGAGTTAATTTATAACTCAAATGGGCGTGTAATTATAACTGGGATAGGAAAAAGTGCTATTATTGCTAACAAAATTGTAGCTACGCTTAACTCTACAGGAACTCCTTCAGTATTTATGCATGCTGCTGATGCTATTCATGGTGACTTAGGCCTTGTATTGAAAAATGATGTTGTAATTTGTATATCCAAAAGTGGCAACACTCCAGAAATAAAAGTTTTAATTCCATTACTTAAAAAAGCTAAAAATCCACTTATTGCAATTACAGGAAATATAAAGTCAGTGTTAGCTGAGCAGGCAGATTTTGTTTTTAATTCTTTTGTAAAAAAGGAAGTATGTCCAAACAACCTTGCTCCAACCACAAGTACAACAGCACAACTAGTCATGGGCGATGCCTTAGCTGTTTGTCTTTTAAAAATTAGAGGATTTTCTAGTAGAGATTTTGCTAAATACCATCCTGGCGGAGCACTAGGTAAAAAATTATATTTGTCTGTTAAGGATTTACTCATTCATAACGATCAACCTGTTGTATCTTTGAAATCAGAAATTAAAAAAGTGATTATTGAAATAACTGAAAAACGTTTGGGGGTTACAGCTGTTACTGAAAATAATAGAATCGTAGGAATTATAACAGACGGGGACTTGAGACGTATGCTTTCCAAAAGTGAAGACTTTACAAAGCTGTATGCTGAAGACATTATGAGTAAAGCTCCTAAAACAATAAATATCAACGCTATGGCTATTGATGCGATGGAATTAATGGAATTAAACGAAATCTCTCAACTTTTAGTTGAAGACAACGGACAATATGCAGGTGTAATTCATCTTCATGACCTAATCAAGGAGGGGATAATTTAACCATGGAACAAGAAAAAGAAATGTCTTTTTTGGATCACCTTGAAGAACTAAGGTGGCATGTCATTAAAGCTACGGCATCTGTTATCCTTGCTGCATCATTGGCTTTTTTAGCAAAAGGCTTTTTATTTGACGTACTAATTTTTGGTCCAACCAAAGCTAATTTTTTTACATATGAACTGCTATGTAATGCTTCCAAGTTAATGAAATTTGATAGTTTTTGTAATATTAAATTCGATTTTGAAGTTCAAAGTCGTACCATGGCTGGACAGTTTTCTGCGCATATCTGGACTTCAATCACTTTTGGTTTTATATTGGCTTTTCCATATGTTATTTATCAATTTTGGAAATTCATAAGCCCAGGCTTAGACCGAAAAGAAAAAAACAATTCAAGGGGATTTATATTTATTTCTTCAATTTTGTTTTTTATTGGAGTTTTATTTGGTTATTATGTTGTTTGTCCTCTTTCTATTAATTTTTTGGGAACTTATTCTGTAGCAGAGCTTGTACATAATGATTTTGATTTAAATTCTTACATTGGTCTCATTAGAGCATCCACCCTAGCTTCTGGTCTTATTTTTGAATTACCAATAATCATTTATTTTTTAACAAAGATCGGATTAGTAACTCCTAAATTTCTTAAAAAAAATAGGAAGTATGCATTAGTTATAGTTTTAATTTTTGCAGCTATTATAACACCTCCAGATATTGCCAGCCAAGTGATTGTAGCAATTCCTGTGTTGATACTTTATCAAGTTAGTATTCTTATATCTAGAATCGTATTAAGAAATCAAAAAATAAAAGAAA
>ENA-UZWT01030880-UZWT01030880.1-metagenome-genome-assembly--contig:-Day-1-50m-contig-30880_pt1 | contig 11481 bp, 13 predicted proteins | sample MGYA00260338_ERZ794898 | MGnify/ENA metagenome assembly ERZ794898 | reverse complement strand
TGTTTGCTTTGCTTGTGCGGATGCTGCGATCCAAATGCCTGTTTTGGCTTTGTTAGCGTTGCTGTCCGTTCTTCCGTATAGGGACATGAGTTTTCAGCGCGTGTGATTTACCTAATATGTATTTATAAAAAAAAGGGAGAGGCAATATACCCCTCCCAATATGATTACTCTTCCCTGTTTTTAATCGCTGCTGAAACAACTTCAAGAAGTTGATCATCCATATCAGTCTTGGTTAACTTAACTGCTTTAGCAAGAATAACAAGACAGATCTCAACCATCTTCTCACCGAGCTCTTCATTTTCTGGAATATTTGCAACTGCATCTTTGATAATTTTTGATGCGAGTGGAAGTAAGAATGCTAACATAATTTTAAAGGCATGACTACCTTTTTATTTATCCTTCAACCTTTGTTTTTCAAGGGTCTTAAGAACATATTTTTTATGTTTCTTTTTAGTAGTAGCATCTTCCGCTCCGTCTTCGATGTCAGGCATCACTTCAACGGTAGCGGATGTTACTTTTTTTCTTCTTCAATCCCCTTCTGAAGTTCTGCCTGCTCCTTCATTTTTTTCTTGGTGTTGATCAGTTTAGTAACTTTTTTACGACGAGCATGTAGATACTTGTCAGACTTATCTACATCACCATCGTTGTCAATATCAGCATCTGCTTTACCAACTGGATCAAGTTTCTTTTCACCAAGAACTTCTCTGTTCTTGTCGTCATTTACAACGTGCTCATGAACTTCGCTGATCATGATCTCAAGTTCTTCAACAGGAACGTTATGAAGAATAATATTTTCTCTAATGATATCGTAATGAGTTACAGTTCCATCTTCGAGCATAGTATGCTCACCAGAAACTACAGAATACTCAAGACCTTCTTTCTTAACTTTCTTTGCACAGTTGTGCTTCTTGACCATCTTACCTGTCTTGGGATCCTTCTCAAAGTATTCTTTGACACAGTTAGGAACAGTCTTACCACCTTTCTTCTTGGTTCCTTTTGCCTTATAACCTTTCCAGCAAGTAGAAGCACCAACGTTCTTACGTGCTGCCTTCATACTACCTTCTTCGATTACTTCTCTCTCGAAAATATAGGTCTCACCATTTAACTCAAATGATACTTCTTCTTTCTTCGCAGTCTTTGCAGATTTAGCGAAGGCATCTTTAGCAGGATAGTTATCGCTTCCTGGTTTAGCAGGTGAACCACCACGCTTACGCTTTGCATGGATGTTAGCGTATAAACCTTTGCCTTCAGTCACTGCTTTTTCTTTTTTCGATTCTTTGTCTCCACATTTGCATTCCGGTTCTCCGGTTTTTTTGCAGCAATTTTCACCAAGGACATCAACATCCTCTTTCTTCATTTTATGAACTCCTGTATTTCCACAGTGACTACATCCCTTTCCACCACATTCAGGACACTTCTGTTTCCCTTCAGTACCTTCACGAGCAACAACCTTTGTAGTATCTCTAATTTCTGCACCAACAGAATACTTCATACCCTGACCTGTACGTAGGTTAGCAGCAGGATCAGGGGGAGCAGCGTTTGTTTTAGGATCTTTAGTTGAGAAATCATCTTCTTTCTTATCCTTACCAGCAAGGTCAGGGATAGAAGTAGATGCATCGGCACCACCAGCGGGACCAGGAGCTCCTAATTCTTTCTTCTCTGGTGTTGGAATACCATCTTCATTAAGATGCCAACCAAATCCTGCACCACCTACCCATTTACCATAAGATTCGATCAGTGCCTGGGAGAAGGCATCATTATGCTGCACACTATTGACTGGTTTTTGTCTTTCCATTATTGAAAATACTACTTTTCCTCTCTTTATTTATAGCGTCTGTTACTTGCACTGCTCGGATATCCTTCACCCACGCTCTAAACATATCACCAGATTCTGTAATAGCAATCACATAGTTTACTCCTGTCCTATGGATTGTTCCTTTGTCTCCAGTGATTGAAGACATAATAACATCACCCTCTACAAAGACATCGCCTTGTCTATGTTGCTGACGCAGTGCTTCTTCACGTAATTTTTTAAAATTTTTCATTTAAAATTTGCAGGTAGATTACTTTTAATCTCCATCATCATTGTCATACAATCTTTATCATTCAGTGTTGTTGGTATACCAGATCTAAATGTTTTGAAGTCGTCTTTAAATGCTGCACGTCTCATCTTCGTTCCAGAAATAGCAAAGGTATCTCCATCAGCATCTCTGCTACCTGAAGATTTGATTTCAATCTTGCGGAAAGAAAATTCTGTTCCGTTATATTTATGGAGGAATGACATGGCGTTCACTCTATCAGAACCTACAAGGAACACTGCCTCATTATACCCATGCATCATAAGCTCCTGTAGGATCTCCACGGGTTGTTTAGGACCCGAAAAGATCTTACCCTTATGCTCTGGGAACATCTTCTCCATGTAGAATAGTTTACGATCAGGTGAGAGGGGATTCTTTCCTTTAGTGTCAAAGGATTGAGAAATATAAATGCGATAATCATGTCGTCCTGCTGCACGTTTCACTCCATCAAAGTTATCTTTGTGTCCAGTAGTAGGTGGTTGGAATCTGCCAAACGTAAAGTAGCAGGTCTTACAATTTAACGCCATTGTTTTTGTAGAGTGAAGTTATTGAATGCAAACTCAAATCTATTAACAAATTTAATCATACTACCATCTTTATGAAGAACATATCCTTCAGGTGTCGTCACCTTATATCCATTCTCTGTCTGGACATAGGTTCTGAACTCTTCAAGGTGGTCCAGTTTATCTATAACCATTTGCTTAAGAGTTTGAATCTCTTTATAGAGAGCAATCATTACCTTAAAGTTATAAACATTATCTAGGAGATAGTTCTGACTCTCATACACCAGCGCACACTTCTTTGTTCTGTTAGCAACTGTCTTGATCTTTGCCAACTCCTTCTGCATCTTCTCATCGTAGAAGTTTACCAGGGCATTGATCGTTTCGTCCACGTTCGTAATTTGTACCCCAGCCTTAACCTCGCTGTTGAAGAACTGTTTGATGAGGGTGGAGATGTGGAACTTTGCATCNNGTTGTAATTCTTGTTGACTGAAACCAACTCGATCCATTGGCGTATCGTTTTTGATCACCAATGCATCAGAAGAACCAGTAATATCAGCACCAGCTCTTGCTTGCATTTCCGCCAAAATATTACCAGTGTAATGAGTATGGAATACTACACCTATTTTAGCAGTCTTTGCTGCTTTTCCAATAGGATGATCTACAGGTATACCATATGTAATAGTATTAGGTCTGAATGTATACAGTCTCTCTCCTTCAACTGTCTCTGTCTTTAGATCGCTAGTAAATAACAGGTCTCCCTGTATCACACCTTTGATACCCAGTTGACTGAAGTACCTATGAGAAAATTTTAGTTTCTCTGCCAGATCACCGCTGTAGTATTCATCAACATCCTCTTCAGAATAACATATCTTTGGTTCAGTTTTATTAAATACTGACTTCGTGCCAACAAAAAAGAAACCAAGTTCTGGATCAATGCCACAAATAACAGATGGAGCACCGTCCCATTTGGTCTGCATGAAACCACCACTCTCCTGATGACCCAACATCTTACGCAGTTCTTTTAAAAAAGATACTGCTGCCTTGCATCCATCAGTACCATAGTTCAGCATCTCATCTTCGAGGTGTTCTAAATGCTTGAGCTGTTTAATGTTTGACATCAGATCCACTCCGCAGTATTGACCAGAATTTCAGGAGCAATCATGCCACGGATGAATGGATACTTCTTACCATCCACTGTAACATTCTTATCGCTTCTGTAAGTCACAGCAATGACAGGTTTGTAATCCTTCATATTGAAGTGAGACAGGTCGCCATTCAAGCTCACATCATCAGAGAACGTCATCTCATATACTATGCCACAGTTACGGAGCACTGGGATGGATTGCTTCTCTCTGTCAGTAATCTCAATGAGACTGGGATCTCCCTGCGCCATGACATGGCAGTTGTTTACACCAAACGGTCTGCCAAAGTGAGGACCGTAGATAGCATACTGTTTTAAGTTTTCGCTCTTTATTTCTCTACGATATCTAACCCTATCACTTTGTATAGTATCATAATTAATCATCATATCACGAAGAGCCTCAACAACTTCTGGATGATCACTAATAATACCATTTCTACCAAAGTCTGCTGCTCTACTGACACCAGCGTATTGTTGATATGCTTTCGCACCACCTGCTGCTTTATGTGAAAAAAATGCAACTCTTTTCTTTGCTTGGTTTGTCAGAAAAAAGTCTCCTTTAGGATCATATGTAACACCAAAATCTCTCCTGGTTACTGTTTCTGCTCCAGTAATATCTTTGAATATTTGTTTAATCTTACCAGATCTATCTTTAATTACAATACATATTCCTTCATCACCAATCATTCTTTCTTTGATGGCATTGTTCATTTCTTTCAACGCCACATCTTCATCTAACGTGACACCTTTACTAGCATACTCTATCCATCCAATAGGAACCCATGCTGTAGTCTTCCCTTGCTTTACATGGCAGCATAGTTGATCTTTGCCACGCAATTTAAAGCTCTTTGAAGTGTTATCTACAAGAGTACAGCTGGCACCAGTTTCAAATGATTTAGATGGTGTTCCATTATTTTTAAATCCAGGTGCATTTCTACCAGATCCTGGTCCAGAAAATGACAGGATAGTGTTGAATCTTTCGTAATCTGCCTTACCTTCAATATAAGATCCAAAGACAGTATTAGTTTTGTCGGAACGTAATCTGTTTAACTTCGCCATACAAAAAAATACCTCCCCTAATATTTAGAGGAGGATGAAACGGAAGCGGCTGGATTTGAACCAGCGGTGCCCGTGAAGACACATTAGTTTTCAAGACTAACGCAATAAACCACTCTGCCACGCTTCCTTGCTTTTTAAATTTCCTTTAGGACAAAACACCATCTTGTGATTTTCGGTGATCACATAGTAACCGATAAGTTTAGAACCATCATCATCCCAACCATACGTTAACACTCTTTCTCCAGTGATTTCATGCTTTTTATTTGTGTGGAGGTAGTGCCCGTATCGTTCGTGAAGATTGATCATTGTGGTTCGGTGTCAGACATCTATATTTTATCACGAAACCCTCACAAATGGAGGGTCCTTTATAATATCTTAACGATCGCCTGCTGCACGAACTTCTGACTGATGGATATTAAACTCACCACCAGGGTAACGCTTCTTGAGTTTGTTGACGTTAGTTTCAATCACCTCATCGAAGGATATATCGAGTGCCATTGTAGCTTGAGCCACATACCACATAACATCACCCAACTCAATGATAAGATGCTCACGATTATCTTCGTTCCACGGTTTTCCTTGGAAGACCATCTTCTTAATGATCTCAAGGAACTCACCCCCTTCAGCATTAATTCCAACACCAGCAGTAAGAAGTCTCTCAATATTGGCACCTTGTCTATCAAGAGCACCGATACGATCAGCAAAGTCAACAAAGTTTGTAGAAGCGTCTGAAGTAACTGCTGCCACAAATTCTTCATAGCGGTCAAATTTAATAGTCATGTTTAAATTACGAATTGGGAAAATTTATCTAATCTGGATTGTTTGGTTGAGATATCTTCAAGTGCTTCATATGTCTCGTCCTCTTGATCGGACGTGATATCACCTTCAGAGTCATCAACATTATACAACTTCATCTTCGCCCTGTCAATCCCCACTGTGAAACGGCGATAGTAGGCAGCATCGTTGTATCGGTTCTTGAGTTGCTTGATCATGATACGACCTGACTGCTCTAACTCTTCAGTAGATATGAGAGCAAGCATAAGATCGGCAGTAGCAGGAAGCCCAAAAGATTCAGAAGTATCTGTAAGGTCAACATCACTATTCCCAAAACCACTTCGAGTAGTTTGAGTAGCAGTGACAATAGGTAGATCATGCTCAACCGCAAGACCACGTAACTCTTCTGCAATCGCTTTGACATAGGTATAAGAGTTAACAATGTGTCCTTTGTATCGTGATGAAGCACAGATGTTAAGATAATCAATGAAGATTATGTTAGGTCTGAAGTCTTTCTTGAGTGACAGATCGTTCAATAAAGATTTGAAGTGTCCTGTGTGTGCTGCTGCTGTAGGATACTCTTTAATGATCAGTTTACCTTGAGACTTCCTACCAATCTCGTTAACACGATTCTTGAATATATCTTCAGGGATAGAACCAATATCCTGAATATTTACATTGAGAAGATTAGCATCAATACGTTCAGCAATCTTTTCTTCTGCCATCTCCATCGTGATATACAGCACATTATATCCTATGGATAAACATGCTGCTGCCATGTGACACATGAACAAAGACTTACCAACACCTGTACCAGCGAGAGCAACATTAAGTGTCTTATTAGGCAGACCACCTTTAGTTACAAGATTTAGTTTGTCAATATCAAACGGAATCTTATGCTCCTCCAGGTGGTAGTAGTCATATCTTTCGTCTACATTTTGTACGTAGTCGTGCCCGATGTATTCGTCGAAAGATACTGCCAGGGCCTCTTGGAGTATGCTTGGAATCGAGTCCTTTGATACTTCGCTATCGCCTCCTTCTGCGATTTTGATAGACCGTAAGATGGCATTGTAGACGGCTCGTTCTTGACACCATTTTTCTGTGGAGTCTGTGAGCCACTTGATGTCAACCCACTCGTCTGTAAAGGAGTTGATCTGTTGAACAGACGTTTGATAAGTTTCTTCAGTGAGGTCATTTCTTTGTTGCAAGTTGATGATTAAAACTTCCTTGGTAGGAAACCTATCATATGTAGAAGCGAATTCTTGAATCTCATCAAAGATAATCTGTTGATGCTGCTCTTGAAAGTACTCTTTCTTAAGGAAAGGAACAACCTTACGAAAGTAATCTTCACTGCATATCAGATTTCTTAAGATTGTTTGCTCAAGACTCTCCGTCATCATCTGCTCCGTATAAAAATTCTCGTTGTGCCTGCTTATCTAATTTATCAAGAACATCCTGTGTAAAATATGCTTCTGGATCTTTTAAGATTGCCTTTGCATATACTTTCTTGCCGTCGATTTCATACCGACCAGCAACATTCTTCCACAGTCCTGCTCTCTCTCCTAACTCCAACAGACCATAATATTTTTCAAGTCCACGTTCATCAAAGAACAGTCTTGTTTCAATCTTGGAACCTTCTCTTGTCAGACGAGACTTTTTAGCCTCGCATTTGATAATGTTTCCGACGAGTACCGTTCCATCTTTCTCCTTTTTCTTTCCGAGATAAACGATTGTACTAGCAGAATACTTGAGTCCGCTGCCTCCCCCCATTTCTTTTGTAGGGACATAAGAACCGATGACATCATAAGTGTGATTAGTAACTAACATAGGTATATTAGCTTTACCAAGTTTCAAAGTCAAGATACGGAAGCAGGACTTAATCAATTGTGATTTTGTCATGTCACGAACTTGCTTGTCGTCCGTAGCGTCTTGCACTTCTTTGTTGGTGGCTAGCATACCAAGAGAGTCTAACACAAACATCAGTGGTTTGCGATCTTCTTTAGGTTGTTCTACGTATTTGTCAATGATCCTGACTGCCTGGGTCCTGAACTCCTCCACTGTATTGACAGGGAAGATTACCATACGCTTGGAGTCAATACCACGACTCTCGATCATCTGCTTACTAATAGCAGACTCGGTTTCAAAATAAAGGACGCCAGCGCCAGGATCAAGATCAAGGAAATTACGAACGACAGAAAGGCAAAAGAAAGTCTTTCCAGTCCCTGATTCTCCTGCAAGAGCAGTGATCTTATTGGAGGGAATACCTCCAAAAATGCTGCCACTAACCAGGGCATTAAAGATATAACTACCAGTATCAACAAAAGTTTCAACGTCACCAGCAGCAATACCATCAGATGCAAGAGAAGCAAACTCATTTTTGCTGTCCTTAATTACTTGTGATAAAAAATCCATATTAGAAGAATGATAAAAGTGATACTGTTTTTTTGCTCTGCCATCCAATGCATTTTAGTACATTCTCTAACGGACAGAAGAATGATTTCTCAAATTGTAGATTGTAATCGATATACTTTTCTACATTGAGTTCGGTTGGTATGCGACTCATAAAAGAAATAACGTTTTCCCCGATAGGATTTGGTTCTTTTAGATACAAGAATTTAATCTTCTCTCCTTCTTGAATACGAGCATACTTGTTCTCCACATTATACTTGTTAATATAGAAATTGTAAAGCAATGCTCCCCTAACATGAATAGGAGTTCCCTTTTCGTAAATGTCGTGAACACTTTTGTATTTGGAAAGATTATTTACACCACGAGGGAATGCAATGTTTGCATACTCTTCTTGGCGACTATCTTCTTTAACTTTTTGGATGAAGTCAATGACATCATCGTTAGTACCATTAATAATAATGGCATAAGCTTTCTTAAGTTTGTCTCTGAAGAATGCAGGGGTAGATGAACGTGCCGTTTCCATGCCACAGATCTTCATCTTGGGTTCGGAATAACGTACACCCTCACTGTCCCAGACGTTGAGGATATATCGCTTCTTGGCAGTCCAGATGCCACGGTTAGCGATGTTCTCCCGCTTCATCTTCATCTTCTGCGAGTATGCCCGAACATAAGTGGCGAGTTCTTGGTAAGAACTTTCAATAAACTTCTCAAATTCCACTTCACACACCTTGTCAAGGAACCCAACAATGCTCTCATCATCTGTCTCTCGTCCGGCGAATACCTTCTGCACCAAAGGACCGAGGTTAAGATACATAGAATCGGTGTCGCAAGCAATAACGTAATCAACATCATTAGTTTTCAGAACTTTGTTTAAGTAATCATTGGTCTTGTTACTAATCCAACGAATAGACAACTGACCAGATGTTGTAATCGCTTCTGCAATCTCAAGACGATAGTATCGGAAGTGTTCGTTACCGATAGCACCATAAGCAGAGTTGAGTTGGATCTTCCTTGCCATCTGAATGTTGTTACAGCGAGAGATTTCTTTCTGCAGCTGGATGGTAGGAGTTTTTTCATACTGCTGCTTGGCAGCAAGCATCTTCTTCTTGTAGATGGTACGTTCTTGATAGATTTTATCCATCAACTCTGGCAAGAAACCATGGGTCTCTGTGGTGTACAGGGTGCCGTTAGGACACACTGTCTGCCCCTTCAGGTCAGACAGGTCTATCTCCTTGTTCAGCAGTCTCTCAACGTTCGCTGACGGGTGTTTGGTGGGCAATAGCGTCTCTGGCGAGAGATTGTACTGCATGATAAGGTGTGGATATAGGGAGTTGAGGTCAAAAGACACAACCCAGTCATAGATCCCTGGAATAGGTTCCTTGACATATGCACCAGCATACTTATTATCCTTGGTGCTTTGACGTTTAGGTGGAATAGCAACGTTTCTACGAGCAAGATAAACATAGATAATGTTGTCCCACATACGTACCTGTGAGTACACATCTTCAAAGTTTACCTTGGCATCATATGCCATGACAATAGCAAGTTCAAGTAGTTTCATCTTGTCATCCAACCTGTCAACCAGGCGAACGTCAATGATGTTGTACTCTACAAACTTCTGCCAGTCATTATCATAGAACTCTTTGAAAGTATCATACTCACTGTGATCAAGTTTGTTCTGACCCAGTTCCACAAATGCAATGTGGTCCAGACGATACGATTCTTGGTTAGTGTAAGTAAACTTACGATACAACTCAAGATAATCTAATGTAGATACCCCAGTGATATCATAAGCAATATTCTTACGACCTTTAATCCAAACTTCTCTGCAGTATATGTTCTTCCAGGGAGACATAAGTCTTGCTGCTTTGTCTCCAAGCAAACGTTCAATACGCCTAATAATATACGGCATATCGAACAGTTGTACATTCCATCCAGTAATAACATCTGGATAGTTTGAAGACCACCAGTGAAGGAATGCCTTCAACATACCTTCTTCCGTCTGGAAGTGCATGTATTGCACATCCTTCTCGGTATTATGAAACGGACGAGTACCGAATACAGAAATCTTACCAGTGTGAGAATCTTTGATACTGATCAACAGTATTTGCTGATCGGCAGCTTCAATATTCGGAAACCCATTCTCTGCACCAGTCTCAATATCAAGAGTGAAGACTCGAATCTGATTGACATCAAATTTCATCTCCTCGTCAGGATATTCTTCAAAGATATACTGATTCAAGAACCGCGTTTGACCACAGATCTCGAAGTCAGGTATCTCTTTATGATCTTCAATAAACTGTTTGGCATCTTTGATGGTGCCTTGCTGTACAGGACGGACGCATTTACCATCCAGTGTTTTCCAATCAGTAGGTTTCAGTGATGGCAAGTATAGAGTAGGATTATATTTTACTTTGTCCTCAAATGCCTTACCATCCTGATATCCTCTTACATAAATGCTATTTCCAGATTGTTCAACACTGGTGTAAAACTTCATTAGTCCTCGTTACCTTTCAGATCATAATATAGTGATGCGAACATCGGAGATGGTTCGCAGATGAGACTGACATCCGATGAACGGATGGCAAGTTCTCTGTCGTCACTGTAAGGAGGGAAGGGCACTGCACCATCCTCATTTACCTCACATGGGTATTTTAGCACACAGTCTGGATCACCAAACTCTACACCAGGAATCTCTTCAACCTCTGCAACGAGCCAATGCTCGTCAAACTTCAGAAGTTTCAGCATCTTCAGTACTTTCAGTAGGAACAAAACCAGTGTCAGCAGCAGGTGCTTGTGTAACTTCTTGTCTTGTAGCCATTGCTTCTGCTGCTTCTGCTTGTGCAACAGTTTGACGATATGCTTCTATAAGTCCTTCATCGGGAAGTCCGACAGAAATAATAGCGGAGAATGGAATTTTAAATTGTGTATCAACAGAGTAAGGAAGCCACTTACTAAAGCGAACTTGAACTTCTTGATTGGAAGGATCTCCAGAAGTTTTTTCCACACTCAAAAGATAAGGACGGACCATCACCAGACAAACTGGGTTTCCTTCAGGGTCATTATTCTCTCGAACTTCTTGGAGGTCTGTGATAAGACGCTCTCCCATTGCAAGAACAACAATTGATTCAGCCATGATAATTATCAACGAACATTAGTATGATAGCACATAAAAAAGGGGGTGTCAACTGGATTGTGCCAGTTACCCCCGTGTCTACGGCGACGATGTTTTATTTATTCAAGCAACAATTCTTTATCACCACCAATATTATAGACAGTTCTTCTTTGATGTTCAGGTAGAATTTTTTCTAACGAAACAGAAAGCAAACCATCTTCAAAAACTACATCTACAACTCTAACATCATCACCTAATTGCCATGTATTGGTAAAGGATCTTTTAGACAATCCTTTGTGTAAGTATTCTGGTTCAGTATCTCTTTTCTTATTGATGCTGGCAACTTTGAGAATGTTAGATTCTGTAGATACCTCAATCTCTTCTTTTTTAAAACCTGCAAGA
>ENA-UZWT01004009-UZWT01004009.1-metagenome-genome-assembly--contig:-Day-1-50m-contig-4009_pt1 | contig 11508 bp, 28 predicted proteins | sample MGYA00260338_ERZ794898 | MGnify/ENA metagenome assembly ERZ794898 | reverse complement strand
TCATCAAACCTTATCTCAGCACCTTATATTAAGGATTTAACCACGTCCTTCTTCTTCCCAGTCACTTGGTTTAGTAGTGCATCTAAGTGAGGATTGGAGTATTCTTCGATTATTAACATGATTATACTACAAAGTTCGTACTCTTCCCTTCTTTCACAGTCCTTAAGAATAATCCATATCCAATCTAATCCCCAATTATCCACAAGGGTATCTACCGTTACTCCTAAACGATGATAATGGGAAAAGAATACTTGGGTTAGTTCTTGAGTGTCTTCCTCTGTTAGAGTACCAAATATAACTTCATACTCCATAGGGTCTAGTACTAGTGGGAAACCTCTGGCACAATCCTGAAGAAACATTTGTTTATCTACCTCTTGTTGTTGACGGTGAGTTCCGAATAAATCATCTTCATCCTCGTTCTCATAGTTATCATCGTTATAATCTTGCATCTCTGTATAGTTTATATTAGTGTTATATGGTCTCCGTTCTTCATTGTTATACCTTGTGGTATTATTATATGTACCGAAATTCATTTTTCGAGGAAATTTTTTTACCCCCTCTTTTAGATAAATAGTAAAAAATAACCCCATACGGTTAGTACGAGGTGATTATCTTTAGTCTTAACTTACAAATGGGTCTTCAATAATATCTTCATCATCTAATTCTAAAGAAGATACTATAGGAGGAGTGTCTTTCCACTCTTCCTTAGTTATAGGATACATCCATGGGTTCTTTTCTTTCTTCTCTTCTTTCCTTATCTGCCATAGGTGATATCCTTGTATTCCCATTATGACTAGATTTAAGATTATTAAAGAGTAACTCTCCATTCTTATGGCATATACTACCCATACCATTGCACCTATCAATCCGTAGAGTCTTAATTTCTTTATGTTCTTCTGTATAAAGGATATTATTACTATTACGTTACCTATCCAACCTATTACTTCTGTTACTTCCATGTGAGCTCATTTTATTTTTGTTACCGATGTTTATTTCAATCCACTCTAAATTACCATTCGATTGTAACTCTCTTAAATAAAATTTACCATCGACTTCTTTACGGTGTTCTTCAATATATTTTTCTTTCATTACTATAAAGATACGAAAATTATTTCACATAACCTAATTTATATGTAAAAATTATCTATTAGATAAATCATCAAAAAGATATTTAGATAATATTACCACTTTCCTAGTGGACATTCTGAGTTTCTTGATAAAGATTTAGCTGAAATATTACAACCACACCCATTTACTCTGTAACCTGTAACTTCATGATATCCAAATATGTGAGGAGAACAGTTGTTACCTTGTCTTATATTACATATATCACAAGAAAGTAACCGTTTTTTTGATAATTCCTTAGTTTGTGGGTCTACTGCATCAAATTGATCCTTAACTACATTTGCCCAACCTTCTATTATTTCTCTAATCTTACTCATAATATACTATTTCCAAAATACTTGAACCATTATTATCCCTAAACACAAAAATAATTGAGCTCCAATCTTCCAAGTCACAGGCTCATTTAAGTAATGTGTAGTTAAGTATACATATGTAACCACTCCGATTGTAAATCCAATGAATCTATTAGGCCAAACTGTATTATCAAATGCTAAATAGTTCAATTGTGTACCTTTTAAGAATAACCAAGTGATTGGAATTGCTATTAAGTACCATCCCCACCATTCTGGTCCGAATTTTTTGTTAACAAATTGCCAATTATGTTGAAACCATACTGCTGTTTGTGCAATTATTATTAATATAACACCATATACTAATAATTTTAATTTTTCTAACTCCATATTTTACTTATTAACCAAAAAATAGAACTCCATACAATTATTGTACCGAAAATTACAATTAAACATCCGATACCTTTTTGTGATCCTTCTTGATTTTTGTTATATTTTTTCATAAATGTTTTTTTACTATATTTTTAACCTCATCTAAACTTTTTACTTGTTTTAATTCTTCATCATACTGAGGTTCTGTAGTTAAATCTATATCCTTAAGGTACCAGTGCCTCTGTAAATCGTATTGTGCAAAATCTGCAACCATATTAAACGGAGATACTAATAAATTAAATATTTTAACATAACATATAGGGTCGGTATGATATGCAGAATGTAAATGTGATTCTGAATTATTATGTAAATGGTTAAATCCTAAAGCAAATAAATCTGCAGATTCCTCAGTTGCATAAATTACTTTATCATCAACATCAAATGGCTTAACACTAGAATTGGATATTTCTTTTTGAAACCAATTACGATAAATCATTTGTTTACTCTTTATAGTATTTAAAAATTCTTCTAATGTTTTACCTTTACCAAACGATATTCGTAAATCTGGTCTCATCATTATAACAAGGTCGTATGATTTATTTGTTTTATGTTGATACCTCTTCCTTAAGTTTCTAGATTTTAGAAGACAGTACCCCCATCTCCAAAGACCTTGATAAATAACTTCTGGTATGGGAATTAGTTCAACCTCATTAAAGTATTCAAACCTACCAAGATTTTTTCTACTATAATCATCATCCCAAAAAGTTCCAAATACATCTACTGAATCTGCTTGTGTCTTGAGGAATTTAATAAATTCTCTGTACTGAGAACCCATAACAGGCTTACCATCTACTCTCCCAATTTCATGATCCTCCCACATCCTCAACTGCCCAAATACTTGAACTGCTATATTACATTTCATAACACTTAATGTTTAAATTATTGAACACTTTAAGTTGATAATACTCCATTGTACTCATATATCTGTTTTTAGTATCTCCGATTAAGTTATACGTAGCATATATTTTACCGAACCTTTCATAATTCTTAAATAACATAGTAGCAACCTTATCATAAGTAAGAGAATCACATACCCATTTATCTATTGAAATTAATTTAATAGGATGTTTCTTACATCTTTTCGATTCACTAGTTAGATGTTGTAAGAAAGATTTAATATCAGGACTAAAAATACAATCCGGATATATTTTTTCTGTAGGTATCTCAAAGTTATCTTGCTCTACATTTAAATTTACGAACTTTACTTTTTCATATACACATTCTCTTTCCATTTCAAGTTCTGATTTTAATATGGTTGAGTAATTGAGTGCTTTAAAAAAACAATACGGTTTAATGTAATATGATCCCATTCCATCTGTGGTACTTATTACATCTCCACCTATAATCATAAGTGTATCGTATATCGAGATATCCGATATGGAGGTTTTTGCATTATAATCTAAATGTACAGTTAATCTCATAATTCTTTTAAAACTTTAAGTATGTGTTTTGATAGAATGTGTTCATCAGCAATAGCTGGATGATGTGATTGAGAATAGTCTTTATCATAACTACCTATAAATTCTCTCCAAGATTTACCAACTGGCATATCAAATAATTTAAAATCAAGTTTAAGTTCATCTGTCTGTTCCATCATAGCAGAAAATACAACTAACTCTCCTCCCTTACTCTTAATATATGAATATAACATATTAAGTTGTTGTGATAACATTCTTAATTCATTATCAATATCTGTGAAATACATTATATCTAGTTTAGCGTACTCTTTTAGTTGAGCTCTAAGGTTATCTCTTTCAATTATATCATGAAATTCAAAAGAAGAAGGTACTAGTTTAAATAAATTATCATCTAAAATTTTGAGATTAGGTAAATTATCAAAGAAAATAGTATTTCTCCATTTAATATAAGATTTAGATTCACTTGAATACTTTTCTTTTCTAAGTAACTCGGTTAATCCAAGTATAAATATTTTATCTTTACCTCCGTTTGTATTTGCATATTCGTATAGTCTTCTAATGGCTCTTTCATTTGAACCTCCAGAATTAGCTAAGTTAATCTCTTTTCTATATAATCCTATAGATAGCAATTTACTTAATCTGTTTTCCTCTGCAGTTTCAGTACTTACGATTGTTAATCCAAGTAAACTCTTGTGGGTTTGTAACATACTATAACCTTCTACAAAACTACATCCTGCTGCTATTAATTCTTTCATGATATAACTCGGTTTTTAAATGTTTCTTGATCAAAATTATGTTTTTCATAATATCTTGCACATTCAGCCAATTTAACAACAAGACTTTCTTGATTGTAATATTCTTTAAGTATTTCTAAATCTCTTACTGGTCTTACTATAAGTGCTGGTATTTGTAACTTAACTACATTAAAGTTTTTATGCATAAAGTAGTGAGGATGTACCCAATGACCACCTTCTCTATAATTCCAATCTTGATTGGACTGTTCATTATTAATAAAAAAGAAATCAAACAGTTTTGAGTGTTCATCAGCTCCTGCTGAGTTCATTAAAAATATATAATCTTCAGCCAAATAATATGTACCACTTACCATCGTTATCCCATCATGTAAAGATACAGTAGGAACAGAATGTTTGATAGAGGTAAACTCTAATATGTTACTAACCATTCTGACAGTATCAAATACAATATCTGGTCTAATGGTTAACACAGCATCATATATTCTTCCATTTTCTAACTCTTGTTTCGATTTTAAGTTAAGTACATTTTTTAAGTGATACCCCATCTTAGGAGTGTTTCCCCATATCGGTTTTAGACCCGATTCATTGGGTGAAACAAATATTTCTTGTTTAAAGGTAAGATTAATTTTACTAGTATCAAAATCGTTCCATGTAGAAATAAAAAAATCTATCTCTAAATCTGGATTACTATCTTTGAAGAAATTATAAAATAAATTAAAACCTTCAATATACCTAACTTGACCATAAAAACATATAGCTAGTTTCATAGTTTCTTGTTTTTTAAATCTGCAGTTCGTTGGTCTTCTGTAAAGGTGAAGGTTAGTTCTTCTTTAATTCTATCCACATACATGAGTAGGTATTGCCATTTGTTATCATAAAAAAACATAGGCTCTCTTGATTGACTATACCAACCATTTTGAAGTTCATATGGAACTTGAGTAATAAACGGTACATCATACTTATTGAATCCCATCATAATCATTCTATGAGTAGCATTTGATGCAAATATCCATGGCTTCCACCATTGACAAGGAAACAATAAACCTTCGTTTTTAACCTGAACGAAACTATTAATAGGAAAATCATGATTCCAATTAGGGAATTTTTTATCATATACTTCAACTAGTTCTTTTAGTTTCACATCATCATCCCAACCTATAGTTTCATCTACTTCTTCTATAAATTTCTTTACGGTTACTAATGGAGCACTATTAATAGATTTATGCATATACTCATATACGTACTCATATGGAAGTTCAAGATATATCCAATCTCCAGTTAGAATTTTATTTCTTTTAGGTAGTATAACCGTTTCGTATGCATCAATTTCAGAAAAACCTCCTACTATAAATCCATCTCTATTGTTTACATTAGATGTTACTCCTTGAAATATATGTTTATTTTCTTCTTCATGATATTCTGATTTAGAATACTTTGGGTTATATTGACGTAGAACTATTTGATTATGTGTAGGATACTGTGTTACGTTACTATTATACTTTTTAGAAAGATAAATTAATTCAGGATCTTCTATTTTATCTGTGTTGATTTTTAGAAAAGCTCTTCCTTCTTTATGTTGTTGATTATATTCCCTAGTGTTGATATCTAACATTGCCTGTCTAGTTCTAGACAAAAGATTATCATACGTTAACGTATCAAAGTTTTTTAAATCACTATATGTTTTACTTTTCCACTTTATCATAGAGTATCATAAATATCAATCCAATTTTTTCTATAATCACCATCCCATGTTTTATACCAAGGTCCTCCATTAGTATAATGAATAACCTTTGGATTATCTATAACATCATAATCACCCTCAAGAAAATTATATTCTAATGGAATTTCACCAACTAACTCATCGGATGTCCAATTAAATCTATGTAGATATTGAGGAGTTTCTGTAGCTATTAACTCAGGTGTAAGTTTTTTACAATCATCATGTTCACAATTAAATAACATTAAACTTGACCAGTTTTTTCTTGGATAGTTAGATTGTTTTATACCATCCATTTTTGTTTTACTTCGTGGAGTATAATCGTGTTTAACACACGATACAGAGTTTTCTGAATTATAAAATTCTAACAACTCTTCTATATCACATTGCCATAAAAAATCTGAATCTATAAACAGTGCTTTACCTTTATAGTTATTCAAGTAAGGTACGAGAAATCTACTATATGTAAACTCGGTAGTAGCTTTTGAATCATGTTCTCTAGTATACACCCCATCATCTATTAACTGTTGTAATCGTATTGGTACTATCTCAATATTTCTATTGTGATTTTCAATTGATTTTTTACAAACCTCATATGGTGAGTTTACTACTTTGTTATATAGTGGAGGATTGTTTTGATTGGAATCATAACCAATGTATATTTTAAGATTTTCGTTCATCTTTTAATTTTGATATTTCATTATATGGTGTTTTATGCCATATTGATATTTCTCCTACCTCAATGTGAATTGGTAGATTAATACAATACTCTATTGTATCAACAATCTCATCATAACTCAAAGATGGTAATTCCGATTCAAGTAAACCAGGATTGATATCTATGATTCTACATTTCTTATCACTAACAAATCTTAAGTTATTAGATAGATGAGATAGAGAAGCCTTTGATGCTGAATATAAATATCCCTTTGATATATTTGGATACTTACTTCTACTTACTATATTAACAATTGTTTTTTCTGTATCTTTCCATTTGTTAAATACTTCTAATAATAGTTCTGTTTGTTTAAAACTATTATGTCTGTTGTTGATAAACACATCACTATTTTCATCAAACCCATCTATCACGTTTCCGAATCTTTTAGATATTGCCAATCCTAATCCTCTGTGACTATTAGTTATCGATATCTTCATAATGTTTTTTTATTATATCAAAACTTGATTTTCCAAACAACTGTCCGTTTACCGTACATTTATTACATGGACTTTCACTTCTATCACCAACGATTAATTTTTTTCTAATCTTACTTAAATCTTCACCTAACCAAATATCTTTTAAACTTTGCTTTACTAAATTCCCCACCTTACGTTCTTTTCCCCAATCATTAGAACAGAATATTATTTCACCATCCCAATCTACAAACATTTTATAAAATGGATAATGACATGGTTTTCCTTTTAATTGTTCTACATCAGATTCATCCATTCCTAACCAAGTTATAGCACCTCCTCTGTTGTTTAGGTTTAATCCATAATCAGCTTGAGAGTAATGTGCTCTGTACTTATACTTCTCTTTATCAAACCCTTCCATAATCTTATCAAACTTTTCAATTTGATCTATTCCATCATATAGGTTTATATAAAGAAGGTCTAAACCTGCATCATATAATTCTTGTACAAGTTTAGGTGTGAGTCTATCTCCATTGGTATTACACTCTGCCGTAGTATCTGGTAGTTTATCTTTTAGTATTTTTATAATCTTACTAAAATCTTTATTTAGTAAATTTTCACTAAAACCACTATAGGATATCTTTCCCTTGTAATTATCTTTACTTAAATTTTCTGCTATAGCTGTTGCCATTTCTAATGACATGTTTAAGTTTCTATTGGGATATACCCTACTATCATGTCTTGGACAAAAAACACAAGTTCTATTACATAACTCAGTAGTACTTATTTCTACTGTAAGTAATGAACTCATGGGATTGGATACATCTGAATTACTCAAATGATTCTTCTCTTGATTTTTTCTATGTTCTAAAAATGTATCCTTATTATCTAACATTCGATATATTCAATTGGTTTCGGTATAAATTTTTTAAATGGGTGTCTGTTAAATTCTCTGGTTATATCTTTAGCTCGTTTTTCTTCTTCAGTATCATGTCGTAACCAAGTAGAATCCCATTCAATGGAATCCCAAAATTTAAATACATCTCTACCACACTCTTCCCATCTCTTCATCATTATTCGTTGAGGTAGATTTCTGTATGACTTATTAGCCATTTGGGTTTCATGTAGTTGTTTACTTAATGCCTCGTGTTCCGTCATTCGTTGTTATTTAAATATGTACTAAAAAGAATATACGTTAAAATAATAGAAACTAATATAAAAGTCCAACTCATCACTTAATATACTTTAGTAGTTCTATTGTAGTAACAATCTAATAGTTCTTCTGCTACTTCTATTGAGATACGATTTTCGTTGTACATTCTCCAAATTAATTTATTCATTTTCAAATTGTTTTATGTTTTCTACTGATATAATTTTTTTTACTGATTTCATGTTTTCTAATATAGTATAAATTGAATCTTCATTTTCACCTGGTAAATCAAAGGTAAAGACAATAGGAGATTTTTCATCATCATTTTCCATTATAGCATTAATTCTAAATGTGTTCATCTTTGTTCTCTTTTCCATTGGTTGTATTCTTCACCTAACATATTAAGTACTTGTGCCTGGCCTTCATAATAGTGTCCTTTTTCTTCAATCTTAGTAATTAGTTCTCTACACTCCATTACTACATCAGGTGGTAACTTCCAACAATCTTTTACTAACCAATCATCTATCTTCTTTAGATTCTTCAATTGTTCTTTATCTACGAATGTTGCGTTATTATACATTATATGATTATATTATCTATTGTGTTCTTTTTAGTTCTAACTAATCTACCTAACTCATTTAGTTGAGTTCTTTCGTGATTAGAATATTTTCCTCTATTCATAACATTAGTAGCCAGAGCATTCCAATCACCTCGTAATCTTTGTCCTTGACATTCTAACCACAATCTTTGTCTATCTGTAAGTAAGTGTCTATATTCTTCTTTCATAACTTATTTTTCTCTTAATGCTTTTATTGCTAATATTGTTAGGTAGATATTACCTACTATTGATACTAAGGTAACTAATCCACATAGTATCATAAATATAATTTGTACTTTCATTTATTTTAATTTTAATATATTGTTTACAATCCAATCTAGTTCTACTTGACTTTCTGAATCTGATATTGCACTTTCAGGATCTGGGTGAGTTTCAATAAAGATTCCATCACACTCAAAGATACTAGCTACTTGTGCATATTGTTTCGCCAGTTTACTACTTCCTTTAGTAACACCATCTCCTGCCATTTGGGTAGAATGTGTACAATCAAAGATAACCTTATCTGCAAATTGTTTCATAACATCAAATCCTCTAAAATCTACAATAAGTCTATCATATCCAAAATTAGAACCCCTTTCGGTTATCCACACTTTACAATCAGGATTTACCTCTTTGATTTTAGTAACTACATGTTTCATAGAATCGGCTGATAACCATTGTCCTTTCTTAACATTAATAGTATCAAAGTGTTTTGCACATTCTACTAATAGGTCTGTTTGTCTACATAAGAATGCCGGAATCTGAATCACATCTACTACATCAGAAAGTGGTAACGCCTGATTGGTTTCATGAATATCCGTAATTATCTTGATATCTTTAAAATCTTCCTTGATTCTTTTCATGATTCTAATACCCTCATCTAGACCTGGACCTCTGTTAGAATGTATTGAAGTTCTATTAGCTTTATCAAAGCTACCTTTAAGATACCAATCCTTTCCTTGCATTATTGGGTATAGTGTATCTGCAACCAATCGGAAGTTTTCCTCACTCTCAATACTACATGGGCCTAGAATATATGTTAGTTTCATATTATAGTTTGTTATCGTGATGTCTTTCTTTAATCTTTTTATATTTTTTTTTGAGATTTTTAGCATCAGCATGTTTTCTCTTTTCTATTATATCAACAACTTCTTTTGTTTTGATTCTCTTTTCTCTTGCTGATTCTGATTTTTGTAATCGTTTTCCTCTATCCATTATTAAATAAATTTATTAACATTAATTGTATTAGTAATATTTTTTAATTTCTCTTTCATATAATGTTTTGCATATTCTTCTAAAAGAGTATCTAACATTGTGTAATGAGAAAATGCATCTGATTCTATCGGTTGATTTCCCCACTCATTTTTATCTAACCATTCTTTTGATTCTATACTCATTTCCAAGGTAACATTGTCATACCAACTTTATTTAGTATGAATTCCATAATAATTACGAATGTTAAACCACCGAATATCTGCCAAGCCCAAAACTTCCATCCTGTCAATCCTTCTTGCCATTTACGGAATCTACTCTTTTTAGCCCATTCGTATAGACCTAACTTAGTATTGATTTTATCTGCCCACCATCCTATATCGAATAGGTTACCAAACATTATTAATATTTTTCTTATCATTTCTTATGTCTTTTAGTTAAACATTCAACACAAATTGTATCTAATTGTAATCCAACTGGAATATCTTTTCCACATTTAGTACATTTAGGTTTCCATTCTTTTTTCATTATCTTTTGGATTTTGATTAAAGCATACCCAATTCTAACTTACACTCTTCACTCATATTCTCGGTTGTCCATGGTGGGTCAAATGTAATTAATACTAAACACGTATCAACTTCATCTAACATCAAAACCTTTTCCTTAACCTCATTGGGTAAACTCTCAGCTACTGGACAATTGGGTGAAGTTAATGTCATTGATATTCTGACATCTTTATCTTCATTTATAACAACATCATATATCAATCCTAACTCATAAATATTTACAGGTATCTCAGGATCGTATATTGTTTTTATTGTTGATACTATTTTTTCTATTGTTTCTTCCATTGTTATTTTCTTGCTTTTATTCCCAAATATCCACTATGGTGTCTTTTTGCATATTCTTCTTTTGTGAATTTTATCTTTTCCATCATACCAACAACTAATAAATCACCAACAACAGTCATAACTGTTGTAGAAGTTGTGGGTGTTAGTCCAAGTGGACAGATTTCTTCTGGATTGCCAGTAAATAAACATTCATCAGAAATCTCAGAAAGTGGACTCTTGATATTTCCTGTTAGTGATATTATTGGAATATTATCGTAGAGATTATCTACAAGTTGTTTAAATTCTAAAATTTCTCTAGTTTTTCCTGAGTTAGATAATAGTAATAAAACATCATTTTTTTGAACCATTCCCAAATCACCATGTTGTGCTTCACTAGGGTGAATAAAAACAGAAGGAGTTCCTGTAGAGGAAAGAGTGGTAGAAATATTCATTCCAATATGTCCAGCCTTTCCCATTCCACTTACAATAACCTTTCCATTCATTCCATGTACTCTCTGAAAAATAATATCTAAAACATTTTTCATTACTCCATGAATAGGAATATTTTTAATTGCTTGAACTTCAAGTTCTATGTATTTTAGTATAGATTCCTTATTCATAACCTTCCCAATCTTCAGGCCATAGGTATTGACCTATCTTTTTACCTACTACCATTACTACACCTGCAACAGCTAACCACATTAATGTTTCCATATTATTTCTGATTTTTAGATTTGAACCTATTTGATTCACTTGTTTTACTATGTTTTGTTTTTCTACCCTTTACTCTTTTTCTCCACATCTTAAATGAAGAGTCTTTCATATGGGTTCTCATTATCTTACGAACCTC
>ENA-UZWT01002948-UZWT01002948.1-metagenome-genome-assembly--contig:-Day-1-50m-contig-2948_pt1 | contig 11554 bp, 9 predicted proteins | sample MGYA00260338_ERZ794898 | MGnify/ENA metagenome assembly ERZ794898 | reverse complement strand
TTGTTCCTAGCTGTGCCATCTGGACTACCCTTGACACCCTTCTGACCAAACCTGATTGTCTTAATCTTGTCGCCTTCCTTAGCCACAACAACGTGTGACTTAGTCTTGTGGTTAGGGGTAGCCTTAGGCTTGTTGTAGCCTGACACCCCTGCATTCTTTAGTCTTGCATCTTTCTCTTTAGCCATCTGTTAACCTTTCTTTCTTTCGAGTAGTCCACATAAGATTGCTGCACCTAGGCCCGTGCAAGCAGCCTCCATCCAGTTCTCTCCGAAGTGGGTAGGATGGGCTACAATATCAGCAGCCATAGTGAAGACACCTGTAAGCCATACAGCAAACCACTTGTTCTCTATCTTAGTGAAGTAAGCAGTCAGTACAAAAGCTAAACCTGCAAGTACACCTGTCTTAGAGGCTGTCAATGCGTGGTTGAAACTGAGCACAGTTAAGTCCCCTTTCACCATGCACAGCATACAGGCTGTCCATGCTTGACTAAACTTTTCTAACCATATCTTTATCACTTGGAGAAGGCATCATTCAAAAGAATGATCTCCAGTTTCTGTACCTGTAAAGTAAGTTCATGGGTGGTGGAAATGTTCCAACCTAATAGAGCTAGAAGTGCAGCAAACAGGACACCTAGTATCGCCTTACTTTCCATCTTTGTTGTCCCCTTCTCTTCTGTTGTCTTCCATTATGAACCGTATTGACTTGATGTTCTCATCCATACGACCTAGTGTTACAGCCTGTGTCTGAATGATTACAGTCAGACTTTGCAGTTGTTGCTCATGTCGAGCAATGTCCCGTGAGTTTGAGTCAATAGAACTAGCTAGGCTTGACACATACCACACCAAGGCACCTGTCTGAAACAGGATACCCATAAGGAACGAGAGTGGGATAGCTTTATCATTCATCATTTGGTAAATCCTGCTCCGAAGTATAGGCCAACAATGGCTGATACGATATGTGTGTCTAGTGGGGTGATGACAAACCCATAGGCTGATCGCCATTGGATAGATTCTTGGGTACCGAAGAGCCATTCCTTGAAGCCACCTGTTACCTCTGTGTAACCGACAACAACACTGACGTCAGGGTACCATACAGCTACGGCTTTAGGTAATACGATAATGGAGAATACAGCTGACAGGGCAATGATACGTCTTGTCCATGCAAAGTGTACGTCAGTCTTGCCATGATCTCTAGCTTCACTTACAGCCCCTACCAAAGCACGTTGATGTTCAGCTTTGTGTTTGTTGTTCTGACCCCAGATGGACATTACTCCACCTAGGATCGTTGAGAATAACATTGTGATTAGTTCTAGGGGTAAGCCGAACATTATTCAGCACTCATAGAAGTTAGCAATTTATCGTACAAGGTTACCCTTTCATCTAACGTTTGAGCTTTAGGGTTGATACCTTTGATCCAGTCCTTAGGCGTCCCCTTGGTGCCAAACCCTGTTCTTTCTAGGTGGGCTAGAGTAGCCCAATAAGATACTGCATCATCATTTGCAACTGCGTCAGGGTTCTGCATAATGTCCACGCCTGTCTTTTCTAGTACGAAAGGCGCAATAGCTTCATAGTTACTCTTGTTAGTTATCTGAACGGGTCCTCTACCTCTCCATGTACCTGCTCCAGGAGTGTTAGCTCCTTCCTTGATTACATCGCCAGCGGCATCGCTGTACCCATTACTCCTGTAGTAAGGATTGTAGACAATATCTACTACCTTCTCACCTGAGGGTGGGGTGGGCTTGGTAGGTTCAGCATACTCGACCATAGGGTTACCTTCGTGATCTTTGAGTACGACATCTACTCCTAAAGAGGACAGCGTACTAGGTAGTAACTCTCCTGTAGCACTCATCTCTTTGGAGGTTTGCCACTTCTTTAGTGCTGCCTTACTAGCAGGGCCAAACGCACCGTCAATAGCTCCTGCATAGTGTCCCGCATCCTTTAACGTCTGTTGTATGCTCTTAAGCTCGTCTTTAGTAGGGTCACGTGTCAGGGGCTTTTCGTTACCCTCTGCATCAAGAACAGGAGAGCCTCCATACAGCTGATACAGCTTACTGGTACGCTTACGAGCCCAAGGCTTTGTACTGGACGTGATACTAGGCTTGAGGAAACCTGCATCTTTAGAGGCATTAGTGATGGTTTGCCATCTATAGGTCGATATATTCTCTGATCTAGATGTCATACCCTCTTTCTGTATAGTCGCAGCTAGAGCGGCGGCTGCTTGAGGGTTGTTGGGGAACATAGACTGTGCATAGCTAATAGCTAAACTAGGACTAGCGGGATATTCTGCACCTTCTACAGGAGTAACAACTTCCTCTGGCTCATCTGAGGCTGGCGTACTGGTTGTGCCTGTAAACAAGGCTGACCGTGTAGCCTCATCAAAGACACCAGTCTCAGGTAGGCCCCGCATCTTTTGAAACTCTTGGACACCCTTCTCAGTATTGATACCAAAGGCACCATCTACCTTCGTGATAGAGGTAACACCAGCATCTACAAGAGCCTGTTGCATGTCAGATACGTCAGTACCACGGTCTCCACGCTGAGGCATAAGTTGTGTGAAGGATTGGTAGTTCTGACGATCAGGATTCTCTGATGCAGGAGCAGGTGGTTGTGGTTTGTTGCTTTCGTTAACAGCTTCAACCAGTTCACCTAACATTGAAAAATCTAGTTCTGCCATATTATAGACCTCCTTGTCCTGCCTTTTTAGTGTAAACCCTGCCATCAGAAGGGTTGACAAACATACTACCAACAGGAACCGCATCGAAGTCCTCCTGTGTTTTAATCGTGAAAGCTGTCTCTGGTGTTGAACCTGCTGGAGGTAACGTGGTCTTGATAATCTCACCAGCATTTATTCTATCTTGGACACCCTCTGGTGAACCAGCCTCATCAGTAGCTCTAGTAGCATTGTCAATGATCGACTGAAAGCCTGTGTCTAGTCTCAAACTTTCTTCGTATCTTCTAAACTCTTGCAGCCTTAGTTCAACAGCTGCAATATCTTCAGCCTCTTCAACAATCCTCTGCCAAAGGAGTCCATCAGAACTATAAGGACTTATAAAACGAGTTTCTTCTAAGAACTGTTCGTATTCTTCGGAGTACGAGTCAAACTTTCCCCCAAAGCGTAGAGTGTTTTCATCTCTGTAAGTAGTAAATATTGGAATGTTCTCTGGGGACACAAGTCTTTTACGAAGGTTTTCCCAAGCTGCTGGACCTTCTCTAAGGAGTCTCCTCAAATCTCCACCGTAGTAACGGTCTACAAGCTGGGAAATTCTTTGGGAATTTTCAGAGTTATCTAACTCAACAGTAAGAGTTTCAGGGTTTACACTAATAGCTTCTACTTTTTCTATAACACCCAGACCAACAGTTGCGTATCTGCGAGAAGATGCTCTTAAGGCTTGAGCCATTTGCTGTCTAAGAATAGCAGCCTGTTCAACGTACTCTCCCCCTTCTTTTTCTTCTAAACGTCTGAGAACAGTAAGGTTATCATTAGAGAAGAGAGCATCTAGGTTTCTAGCAGAAGGTTGCTCTGCTTGAGAAAGCAAGTAAGACATAGAAGCCACACTAGACATCCAAGCCTCTGTTTCTTCTGGACTTGCAAGGATGCTTTCTGAACTTCTGGCTCGTGAAGGATTCCTCGCAGTACCAGCCATAACTGGTCTTAAGGCATCAGCAGCAGCCAACAAATCTGCTTGATCTGTAACAGTCTCAGCATGAGCCGTTGTCAATTCAGGAGGGAACACTTGTGAAGGTGTTAGCAAGGCAGTAGGCGATGTTGAGTTGTAAGTACCCTCTGAGTTAACCCCCATGAGTTGAATAATCTCTGGGCTAAAATTAAGGTCACTGAAACTTACAACATTGTTAAGGCTTCCTCCAGAATTTAACATCTCCACAGTAAATGCAGGTGTTAATTCGGCAACAACCCTATCCATTGCATCTGGGTTAGTAAGGGCAAGTCGAGCAAGGACGTTCGTTTCTGCGACATTAGAGATAATGTTAGCCATGAGTGCGGTTGACTGAGCACTAGCTTCTTTTGAATCGTAGTCTTCAATAGCTATAAACAGATTATCAATAGAAGTTATCTCCCCTTGCATCTGTTCCCATAGGCCCTCAGATAAACTACCAGAAGGTTTCATAAACGCTGGCTGTGCCTTCATCTGTTCAAAAGTTGCTTTAGCTCCTAAAATTTCTGGAATGTTAAAGTTACCACCACTAATCTCAACACTTAAGGCAGCTGTTATGACACTCTTAAACCTTTGGAGGGTCTCCATGTTTCCTGTAAAACCATTGTTCCAATTCAGGTTACCTGCTACCAGAGATGCCTGAGCTTGAGAAACGTCTGAAAGCAAAAGGTCTTGTGCTCTACCTGTAATCTGTTCGGTAGTAAGTGTTTCCCCGTTTGCTTCTGCTTCTTGGGCTGCTAAATTAAAAAGACCTAAACGAGTACTGTTAGTTTGCTCATTCCACAAGGTAACAGCAGTATCTTGAATAGTAGTAGCTTGAACAGGAACAGCAAAGATGCCACTACCCAAAGTTTTTTCTAGGACAGCTTTTTCCTCAGGGTTTAAACCAAGGACAGCAAATTCTGGGGCATAGTTGGCAGCTACAACGTCAGGGTCTTGTCCTGCACTAAGGTCTTGTCTAGCAGAGTTAAGAAGACTACCAAACGCCTGTCTATCTCTGTCTGTTTGAGTACCTAAAGATGCTCTAGCAGCAGCAGCTTCCTCTTGATCTTGTCTGACTTGAGACCTAGCAAAAGAGTCAAGACCTTCAAGCAGGTTACCAGCTAGAGAAAGACCAGTATTAGATGTAGGGTTAATAGGTCTTTCGTATGCCGCAGCACCCTGTACATTCTGTTCTAAAGTAAACGCCATCTAATTATTCTCCTTGAGCAGCTTGTGCTGTAAGTCTTGCGGCAGTTGACTGCCCTTGTGTTTTCTTGAGTAGGTCAGTGATTGAGTTAAAGCTAATGATACTTCTGTAAAGTCTCTGTTGGTTCTCATAGGAGAAGCCACCATCCTCAATCAAACTAAGAGCATCCTGATACAGTGCCTGACCTTCGGCAATCTTACCTTCATCACCTGTAGCAATAAGCTCAATCGCCTGATCACCGTATCTTCTGATACGAGCACTGGCAGTTCTGAACTTGCGGTCATCTCCGTAAGAAATGTCCTTAGCATCGTAGTGGTTAAGCACTCGCATAGGTGTAGCACCAGATACGATAGAAGAGATAAGACCGAAGGTGATTTCTTCTTCAGCAAACTCACCTGCGATACCTCTACGTTTACTACGGTACTCGCCTGTTTCGATAAGTTCAGCAATCTTGGAGTACATGTCTACAGACTTTACACCTCTTGTCAACTGCACAAACTCTTGATAAGCAATAGACCGTTGACCACCCGTCAAAGCCCCTACCAATCCCTTTACAGCTTTATAACTATCACTAAGAATTTGACCAGAAGGACCAGTGACTGTAGCTAAGAGTGGGTCTTCACTAAACGATTCGGCATACTGTTGTACGATACCTGACAGAGGACCAATACGAGAACCTAGTGATACATCTGTACCTGCCAACTCAGAAACAGCCAAGTCAAACAAGCCGAACTTAACTGCGTTCAAAGTCTCTACTGCATTAGGGTCTTCTGGGTCAATACCTAAAGAAGTCATTGCAGCAATCATACGAGGTGGAGCACCCATTCCTCGCATACCAAAGGCTAGTGTGTTGAACGCAGCCATACGTGCTCTCTCAGCACCTGTCAAGTCTCTACCGATAAGGAGGTTGTCTACGAAGCGGAGGGAGTAGGACTGCCACTGTGTAGCTAGGGCAAGGATAGGGTCTACTGTACCCTCTGTGCCACCTTGGAACCTAGCTCTCTGACCAGAAGTCATACGGAAAGTAAGAGCCTGTTCTCTGTTTGCAACGTAACGGATACCCTTGTCTGAGAAGACATCCCCAGATACACGTTTAGCATTGTGTTCCATTACAGCTACAGATGCGGCTGCAATTCTGCCGTAAAGTTCACCACCCTTAAACGGTGTAAGGCCCATTTCCAAGGCTTCACTAAAGCCTGTCTTGTTGCTGTTAAAGGTAGCACCACTACGTTCAAGAGTGTTAGAGCCAATGATGCTTCTACCTGACTCTTTCATGTACCGTACAGTGTCAATCAACTCCTGCTTGGTCATCATCAAGCCACCATACTCACGCATGGTTTCACTAACAAGTCTCTCAATATCAGCATCAGCTGCTTTACGTGTCTTAAACAGTAGGGATGCAATGATCGGTACGTTAGCCGCAGCCTGAGCACCGTACTTAGGAGAGATAAACGTAATCTGTGCTACGTGGGAAGCGTTAAGAACAAACTGATCGGGGTTGCCTAAACCCATCTTCATGTGGAAAACAACAGCCCTAGTACGACCAGCTGCGTTACCGATCCAGTCAGCAGGGTTTGTTACCGCACCTGTCTTATCGTAAATAAACTCAGACAAGGAAGTCATGTAAGGTGTGGTTGCATCTGTACGATCCAACAAACCAAGACGTGAAGCAATCGCCTGTTGTTGCTGCTTCATCTCACGGTTGATACCTTTATTGTCGTCACTCACTTTAGCAAGTCTAATAAAATCTTCTGGGTTGTGAGGTACATCACCATCAAAGGTTACGTTACCTCTAGCTCTAGCCTTTCTGACCCAGCCGTTAACTGCGGACTGAGTAGCCTTGTAGTGTGAATAACGGTAAGCCTCAGACTTAAACTGTTCTACAATGTTTTCGATAGGGCTTTGGTTTACTGTACGTCCACCACCGTAGGTCATAGGAGCTGTGTCACCACGTCTACGGGTCACCCGCATAGACTGGTACTCACCCATGTTCATACCTGCACCTTCAGGAATTGATGCCTCTACTTTAGCATCTCTAGCCTTAATGTCAAAACGGTTAGTGAAGCTCTCGTTGTGGTCCGCAGCAATTCTCTTAAGAGTATCGAAGTCTACTACGTTAGGGTTCCAGTCGTTATTACGAGCAATGATTGCGTTAACCTTGGCTAGGTCTTCTCCAGACAGTTCTAGCTTACGAATACCCTTCAAACCTCTTGAGGTGATGTAAGGGGCCAAGGTTTCTACGATATTGTTGAGTTGGTTTCTAGCTGTTCTAGCTTCCTTCACACTGAAAGAACCAAGCAGGGTACGGAAACCACCAGTTACCTTACGACCACCAGCTAGTGTTTCGTCGTATGTTGTACCAACGAAGTGACGCAGCCTATCGTTGTTACGAGGACCACCTACGTTGTAACCTAGTACGTCAGACTTAAGAGGTACTCGTGTAGAAACAACATCAGTTACGTGATCATACTTGATACCGTCAGCTGCCTCAAAGGGTTCGTCTAGTTTGTAGACGACTCTCTCACCAACCTGACTAGGGTTGACTTGTCCAGTCAGTCTACTAAATACAACAGTGTTCTCAGGAAGTATATCAACTACAACACCAATCGTGTCGTAACCCTCTTCAACAGTTACAGTGCGACCATTGCGTTCAGCTACTCTCTTGAGAATATCTGTGGCTTTGATGTTCCATGCTGCGTTGTTGATGTCAGTAAGGGCTGCGTAGGCTTTGAGTTGCTTTTCTGTAGGTGTCCTACCATACAAAGCAAAGAAGTCTCTGATAAACTCAGGCTGAGTAGGAGCACCACGAGTAGCTGCAAGACCCGTATCAATGTCACCAAGGATACCATCACGGTAGCCTGTCATGATTTCTTCAATTTCTTTGAACTCTCCCTTAGAAAGAGCACGGACATCCTTGAAGGACTGATCAGCAAACTTAGAGAACCGTGTTACTACACCCTCTGCTGCGTTAATTAAGAAGCCTAGACGTTCACCAAGAGCTGTCTGAGGTGCAGAAATAACACCAGCTACTGCTCTCTTGAAAGCATTCTCTTCTGGTCTTACATCCTCAAGGGCATCAGCAAGGCGACGAGTATCAAGGCGTTCACTGTACTCAAGGTAGTAACTTTTGGGTTGAACCCTTACTTCCACACCCTCAGGAACATCACTTATCTTTAACACAGGCTCACCTGTATCTGTACGAATAACTCTAGGAGCCTCTACTACTTTGTAGTCAGGATTGTTGTTTACGGCCTTAAGGGCAGCTTCTTTGGTAGGGAAAGCTCTTCCATCAATAGCATTACCTAGACGTACAGTAGCTGTGAACAGGTCAGAACCTTCATCCAGAGTCCTGTAGAGGGCAGCTGTAGGGTTGTTAGTTACTCTAGCAACTCTAGCTACAACACCCTCTGCAAGTTCCTGTACTGCCTCAACAGAGAAAGCTCTACCTGAAACAGGAGACTTCATAAGTTTAGTCATCTTCTCAAAAAGCATAGAAGAATACGTACCCTGAGTAGTACGAGCAGAGTTAGGCATGTTTACTGGCCGTGTAGGACCTTGGAAAGGGTCCATAGTGCTAGGCCCAACCTTGAACGTAACATTGTCAGGACCAGCACCTGTGTTCATCTGACGAACTGTAACATCTGCCCCTGCATCTGCACCCCTTGTAGCTGTGACACGATCTGTAGCAGAACGAGAAGACATCAGTCTCTCAAGAACTTCTCTAGATGCTTTAGGGATACCTGTAGCTGCACCTTTGACGCCAGACAACCCTAGACGAGCAACACCTCTTGTCGTACCAGCTGTAGCAACTTCAACCCAACCGATAAACTGTTTAAAGCCAGCCGCAGGGTCAGTGCCAAAGTTTTCTAGTTGTGCTTGAACCTCTCTAAGGTTCTCGAACTCTCTGATGTTAAAGATACCTTCTCTTTCAGCAGAGTCAAGTTCGGCTTCCCAGTATGTTTTAAAAGCTTCTGGGTCTAGGTTAAGTGTTTCAGCATACTCTTGACTCTTAGCTTCATCATACCGTTGAATATCACGAAGGACGATAAGAGGAAGTTGAGCAAAGTTATCAATGCCGCCAGCAATCCAACGGAAGGTAGAAGGATCGTTAGCTTCTAACCTTTCTTCAATACGGTTAGTCAACCACTCGTAGTTAGATAGCATTTCAAGACCTTGTGGGTCAATCTCTTCGTCGTCAGTCATCATCATGCTGTTAAAGAAAAACTCTCTAACACCAACTGTTTTACTCTGGCGTTCTTGGTATGCTTTGACGAAGACAGCTGCTTCCTCAACTGGAACACCTGCTTCAAACATTGAGTCCAAGTACGTCCGTGAATCAGGATACTGACGTAACAAGTCTTCATGAGTTAAGTCACCAGCAACCCTTGCATTAGAAATCTCTACAGGGTCTACCTCAAGTAGGGTAGACTGTTGATCTACAATAGCTTGTTCACGGGGAGACTCAGGGTCAATCCGAACAGGAGCCTGTTGAGTCTCGTTACCGAACTGTTCCTCTAAACTTGTTAGAGTATCTTCAAAGGAAGGGATACCAGTCATTTATTTTCTTCCTTAATCTTATCAGAAGGGTCTAGCTTGAGGTCTTAGAGAAGATGAAGGGGAAACTCCTGCGGCAAGAGTTCTATCCTTNNTATCTTTACCCTGAGTAGACATAGCAAAATTCATAGCACTAAAGCCTAAGTTACTAATCTGTTGATACTTTTGTTGCTTAATACCTAGTTCAGTGATCTGACCAGAAAGGCCACTCATCTGTGTACCGAAGCCTAGCTCAGAACTAAGTTGAGAACGTCCAGAACCTGTTGCACCTTGAAGGCCAGAAGACTGAGCTACTCCAGCTGCTTCAGCTGATGCTCTAGACCTAGCAGCTGCAATCATGTTAGATCGAATAGCTGCCCTACGTTGTCTCTTCTGTTGTAGTTCTTGTGTTTTTTGTTGTAGACGAGCAGATTTAGCAGCTGCTTTACCAGCTTTTACTTTACCTACTACACCTGCTACTGCACCAGCCGCAACTACACCACCTACTACGGAAGCTGCGGTTACTGTACCTGCTACGCCCCCCATAACGCCTAATGCACCGCCGATTGCTGTAAAAATAGCCATTCTATAGCTCCTTCATGTAATGAGTTTCAGCCTTTGTGTAACCCATTCTTTTATAAACTTTACTAAGGTCTGCGATATTCTCTAGGTAAGCCATACCAATGAACTTAGCACCTTGTTCTTTTGCCCAGTTCTCATAGAAGGCCATTAGTTTGAACCCTGCCTTAGTGTGTCGGTAGTCTCTATTTACAAACCAAGCAATCTCTGAGGCTACTTTCTGGGATGAGAACAAAGGCTCCATCACCTGACCTACAAGATACCCAGCTATCTCTCCGTCTACCTCTGCTACAAAAGTCTCTACTTCTTTCATTGGTAAAGTACGTAGAAATACTTCTTGTGTTTTCTTAGCATCCCAAGAGTAAGGCAGTTTAGACTCTTTATGAAACTGTTTGAACAACATAAGGCAATCAAGTAGATCATCTTCTGTAGCTTTTCTAATCTTAGATTCCTGAGTTTCTTGCACCAATCACCTCGTAACCTACCAGATGAAAGTCTTTACCTTCTGTACTCTCAAACCGTAGTTTCATTGAACGGCCTCTGCCTCTGACCTTTGACTTAGTAACAACAGTATCTGTAGGATAGTTGATTGAGCTAAGATCGTTAGGGTCTACAACAGGCACATCTTTAAGTTTATAGATTTCTCTAGGGGTAGAGTTAGCCTTACTTAAGTTCCAAGACACGGACATCTTACAGCTAGAAGGATTGATAAAGGCGTAACCTAGACCGTCAGCAACGTAGCCATCCTCTGTCACACGCATGTAAGTTGTAACGTAAGGAGCATTCTTAAACCCTGTCATGTTACCCATGAAATCATAACCAGCTTCCGCAAAACTACTGTAGTCTGCATCTCCCCAGTCTAGGTAGCTGTCACCTCTGAAGGTAGCAACAGTAAGTTTTGAGTCTACACCACTACGGACAAGCAGCTTAATCTCACTGTCCCCTTGTAGGAAGTCACGATACAACGTAGCAACCACATCATCAGCACCGTTAACAACAGTGTCTGAACCGTTGACTACCTGTGTTTCTGTAGAGGTAGAACCTAGACCACTGAAGTAAGAAGTGCCAACAATGTAGTGTCCGTCTGTACCATCACTTACTTTCCAAGGGTAGAAGGCTTGGAGAGCTAAATCAAGAACAAGGATGCTGTTGTACTTGTAATCAATGTTTTCGTCTTTATCTGGGTAAAACCAGAAGACTTTTTGGTTGATCTGATCATACTCAACAAAAGCCTGAGCCTTCTTCTCGTTAGGGATTTCATTCCAGAGAGTTTGAATAGTAGCTAGGGACAAGTTGTTAGCTGTAGGTGTGCTGAGACTTTGACCTGCTTGGATTGCATAGATACCTGTCTTGGACCACCAAATAGGTATACCTCCACCTACAACAAAGGTATTCTCATTTACAATACCTACATCAGAAATCTGAGTAATGGCAAACTCTGTAGCACGGAACACGTTGTCTACACCAGCAACAGACCAAACACCGTTCTCAGCAAACACCAAGAGGGAGGCCCCTAGTACGTGGAGCTTACGGATGTTGTGAGCATCTGGGATATTTACCACACCACCGTCTGTGTCTAG
>ENA-UZWT01003673-UZWT01003673.1-metagenome-genome-assembly--contig:-Day-1-50m-contig-3673_pt1 | contig 11578 bp, 7 predicted proteins | sample MGYA00260338_ERZ794898 | MGnify/ENA metagenome assembly ERZ794898 | reverse complement strand
CTGGTTTTTAACTACGGGTATAATACCCAGCTTATATTGTGGGTTTAAAAACCTTAGCTCTGCAAGGGCAATATCGGTGAGATGGGCAACATGCTCAAGGGCAATTTGTTTTTTTACCTCAATGGTATCTGTGGCTATGTAAGGAATTCTTGGGCCCTCACTTTTAAAGCCGTGCTCTTTTGAGTATTCAAAAATATACATGGTGGCTAAAAATGCCGGAACATAACCCGCTGTTTCTCGCGGAAGATGTTGGCGTATGTTCCAATAATTTATGCGCCCTCCAGATCTTCTAATGGCCTTAGAAACATTTCCTGGACCAGAGTTATATGCCGCAAGAGCCAAATCCCAATCACCAAGACGTTTGTGGAGTGCTTGCAGGTATTTACAAGCTGCCTGGGTTGCTTTTAAAGGGTCGCTTCTGTCATCCACATAACTATTTACCTTTAAGCCAAACATTTTACCTGTGCCAAACATAAATTGCCAAAGTCCAGTAGCGCCAACCCTAGAAGTTGCACTTGGACGCAAAGCAGATTCTACAATGGCAAGGTACTTAAGCTCCAGAGGTATATTATAGCTGTCTAAAGCCTGTTCAAACATTGGAAAATAATAGTCACTCAGCGCCATGAGCTTGCCCATGGTGGTGCGGCGATTTTTGAGGTAATTTTTAATAACACTCTCCAGGGCAGGATTGTACACTACATTAAAAGGTGTTCTACTGTTTATCTCTGCCAAGCGAGCTTTTAGGGTGTCTGTTGGAAGCGCTTCATACTCTACAGGTTCATAGGTCATGTTAGTAACACTACCATATACCTGCTCAAACAAGTCATTGGCGTATAATTCTTCAAGCCAAAGACTATCGTAGCGCCTTGCCAAGGCCATATCTTGGAGCCTACCCCTTGTGCTGTCTGGCAAAGCCTTCATTAGCTTTATATCCTCAGAGATTACAGGCAGATCGTTGTCCTTAATTGTATCTCTTACTTCTGTTTTGTTGGGGTATAAAGAATCTTGAATCTGGGTTTTGTAACTAAGAGGTTTTACCCGCTTATTTTGGATCTCAACCAAAGTGTCTTGGCTATGGCCAAAAGCATAGACTAGAAAAAAAATACAACAAAAAAGATGTTTCATATATTAATACCAACGCAATTATGACGCTAAAATTTTACTCAAAAATACGCAATTCAAACATCTGTGTGTTGTTTTATAAAAAAAGCAACAGCCTTACAAGGAGCTGCTTGGTATTTAGTCAAGAATTGCTTGTATGCCAGGAAGTGTTTTACCTTCTAACATTTCTAGCATTGCCCCTCCGCCTGTAGAAACATAGCTTACTTTTTTACTCAAATTAAATTGCTTTACCGCAGCAACAGAGTCTCCTCCTCCAACAAGTGAAAATGCCCCCTGCCTAGTTGCATTTGCTATAGCGTTTGCTAAAGATATGGTTCCTTTAGAAAAAAGTTCCATTTCAAAAACACCTACAGGGCCGTTCCATAAAATTGTCTTTGATTGTAAAATCACATTTTCAAAATTGCTGTTTGATTGAGGTCCAGAATCTAAGCCCATCCAACCCTCTGGTATTTCTGTAATTGGGCTGATTTGTGTGTTGGCTTTTTCTGAAAATTGATCTGCAGCAATCACATCTACTGGCAGGTGAACTTCTACTCCCTTCTCTTTGGCTCGTTTTAAAATTTGGAGCGCAAGGGTTTGTTTGTCGTCCTCCACTAAAGAATTGCCTATGTTTCCACCCTGGGCTTTGATAAAGGTAAAAGCCATACCGCCGCCAATGATAAGGTGTTCAATTTTATCTAATATGTTTTCTATGACCGTTATTTTTGAGGATACCTTTGCTCCTCCTATAACTGCGGTCACTGGTTTTTGACTGTCTCCTAACACTTTTTCAAGACTGTGTATTTCTGAGGCAAGTAAAGCGCCAAAACATTTGTCTTTTGGAAAGTTTTCTGTGATAATAGCTGTTGATGCATGAGCCCTATGTGCGCTACCAAAAGCGTCGTTCACATAAATATCTCCAAGTTTGGAGAGTCTTTTTGCAAAATCTCGATCTCCAGCTGTTTCCTGCATATGATATCTTACATTTTCTAACAATAATACTTGTTTTGGCTTAAGGTTTGCTACAGCGGTTTCTGCAATCTCTCCTACACAATCTGAAGCAAATAAAACCTGTACGCCCAAGACCTTACTTACCGCCTCAACGATGTGTTGCAATGAAAACTCTAGTTCTTTGTTTTTAGGTCTCCCAAGATGAGATAGTAACACACAACTGCCGCCGTCATTTAAAATTTTTTCAATCGTTGGTTTTGCAGCCTCTATTCTGGTTAAATCTGTTACAACAAGCTCTTTATTTAAGGGCACATTAAAATCTACCCGTATTAGTGCTTTTTTATCTTTAAAATTAATGTCTTGTATTGTTTTCATAGTTGGTCTTTAATGGAGCAAATATACAGTTTTTGAGGGCAAGTAAAACTAGATTTTTATAGCGGTAGTGTTTGTAATATTTCCCTACATTTGTAGATGCTTTTTTCTAATACATTAGGACAAACACATATTAAAAACCATTTGCTTAAGGGCATAGAAAATGGTAGGATTCCTCACGCTCAACTCTTTGTTGGCAAAACAGGCAGCGGTATACTACCAGTGGCTTTAGCCTATGCGCAAGCTATTTTGGCTAGTAATCATCCAAAGGGATCAAAGGCACATGAAAACTGCGTGAGCAAAGTTGCAAATCTTGCACATCCAGATCTACATTTTGTTTTCCCTGTAAACACCAACCAGAGAATTAAAAAAAACCCTTTTTCAAATTTATTTTTGGAAGATTGGAGGACCTTTGTTTCAAAAAGCCCTTTCGGTTCTTTGTATGATTGGTTGGCTTTTTTGGGTATTGAAAAAAAACAGGGTAACATCAATGTTGATGAAGCAAAGCAAATGCTTAAATCATTGTCTTTAAAACCCTATGAGGGAGGACATAAAGTTATGATTATCTGGATGGCAGACAGAATGAATACTGCCTGTGCAAACAAGATTTTAAAATTAGTAGAGGAACCGCCACAAAAAACAATTCTCTTATTGTTAACACCTTATGAAGAAAAAATTCTAGGAACGATACAATCTAGGTGTCAAAAACTACATTTCCCGCTTCTTTCTGAGGAGGTTATTTCAAATCAACTCATTGAAAACAAAGGTGTTGAGTCAAAAAAAGCAAAAAAAATTAGCAGTCTGTGCGGTGGAGATTATCAACAGGCTTTAAACTTAGTAGACAACCTGGGTGATGATGGTGTTTTTGAACATTGGTTTGTTGATTGGGTGCGCACTGCATTTAAAGCAAAAGGAAATAAAGGTTCTATCAATGCGCTAATTTCTTGGAGTGAAGAAATTGCAAAGCAGGGTAGGGAAACACAAAAAAAATTCTTAGGATATTGTCTAGAAACATTCAGGCAAGCAATGCTTAAAAACTATAAGGCAGATAGTTTGCTTTTCTTTGATGCGCCAAACACAAAATTCTCTATTGAAAAATTTGCACCGTTTGTACATCAAAATAATATTTTTGAAATTTCTGAAGCATTAGAAACTGCCTCTTACCATATTGAACGAAATGGTAACGCTAAAATTATTTTTACGGATCTTTCCATTAAACTCACACGGCTATTACATGCCAAATCATAACACAAACAAACAATAGGTGTTTTCTATTGCCTTTATTAATAGGTATTTGTTTTTCTTATTAAAAACAAGGGCAAACAAAACGTTTTAAAGGGGTTTTAAAAAATCGACAAGCAAAGTGTCGTCTTGGCCGCTTTAAGTTCTCTTAAACAGGTTAGAGGCTGTTTTAGGCTTTTTTGTAACAATATATGAGTGAAGAATACTCTTTGGTTTTTAATGCGCTAATGTTAGACCACAAACCAATCCATAATGCTTTAAAAGAAAAGCTATTTCCTGATTTATATTTTTCTGACAAAAGGCTAACATAAAAAGAGTCAAAAAGCATGGGCTGTGTCTTAAGCAGTTTGGTGTTTTTTGAAAACAGCTTTCTCATTGCTTTTTGGGAGAAGTGCCATAAATGTCTCGGGGTATCATAGGCTGCCCAAAATCCTTTATAATGGTTTGCGTCAAAAGAATTATAATTAGGAACAGCAACAATCAAAATACCATTTGGGCGAACCAATTCTTGAATCGCTATGATTATGTTTTCTAAATCTGGCAGGTGTTCTAACACATGCCAAAGTGTTACAACATCAAATTGTTGGCCTTTAAAGTCTGCAATGCTTTTCTGTAGAGAGATGTTTTTTTGGGCTGCAATTTTTCTTGCTTTTTCATTGGGCTCAACCCCATACACTTCCCAAGAATTTTGTTTTGCAACCTCACAAAAAGCACCACTCCCTGCGCCAATGTCTAAGAGAGTTCCTCTGCCCTTGGAAAGTTTATTGACAAGGTTTCTTTTGCTTTTTAAAGACCACTTTTGCACCAAGGTGTATAAAAAGGGAACACCTCCTTTTTGAGTATTGGAGTGAGAAATATACTCTTGACTTTGGTAATAACTTGCCAGGTTCTCTTGAGCTGGTTGTGGACTGGTTATTAAAAGATCTCTAGAGGAGTCTAGCACCAAATCAAACGCTTCTTGAGTTTTGAAATAATCTTTGGTTGATAAATATATGGTGTCTTTTGGAGTCTTCAAATGAAATTTTTAACGCTTTAAAATTATTTGTTCCACGTGGAACAAAGGTATTATCTACCCATGTACACAAGTAGCACAGAGATGTCATTTGGGGATACGCCGCTAATACGGGAAGCTTGTGAAACCGTTACTGGTTTGATGGCGCTTAATTTTTCTTTTGCCTCGTATGACAAGGATTTTAGTTTTGAATAATCAAAAGCCTCAGGAATTTTTATGCCCTCTAGCCTGTTGAGTTTATCTGCATTGTTTTTCTCTTTGGCTATATAGCCTGCGTATTTTACCTGTATCTCTGTTTGTTGAAGTACCTCATGATCCAAATCATGTTGGCTAATGTAGGAAGACACAAAATCAATCTTTTGCATATCCAGCATGGTTATATTTGGTCTAGAAAAAGGTTTAAAAAGTTTATCACTTTGTTTTACCGTTGTAGAATCCTTTTCCTGCAAAATAGGATTTATTACCTCTGGGGCAACACTGCTTTTTTTGAAAAAATCAATAAAAGCCTCACTTTTCTGCTTTTTTTCTTCCATTAATTTAAGACGCTCCTCACTAGCTAAACCAATTTTGTGTGACATCGGGGTAAGCCTAAAATCTGCATTATCTTGCCTAAGCAAGGTTCTATATTCTGCACGAGAAGTAAACATTCTATAAGGTTCTTCGGTGCCTTTTGTGATTAAATCATCAATCAGCACTCCTATATAGGCTTCATTTCTTTTGATAATAAAAGGATCCTGCTCACGCACTTGCAGGTGTGCGTTTATGCCTGCCATAAGACCCTGAGATGCGGCTTCCTCATAACCGGTGGTACCGTTAATTTGGCCAGCAAAAAACAACCCTTTAATGTTTTTTGTTTCTAGTGTGTGTTTGAGCTGGGTGGGTGGGAAAAAATCATATTCGATGGCATATCCAGGCCTAAAAAACTTTACATTTTCAAACCCCTTCACACTTCTTAGTGCCTTAAACTGAACATCTTCTGGTAAAGAGGTAGAAAAACCATTGATATAATACTCCACGGTGTCCCAACCCTCGGGTTCTACAAATAATTGATGTGAATCCTTGTCTGCAAAACGATTGATTTTATCTTCTATTGATGGACAATACCTTGGACCAACACTATTAATTGCACCATTAAACATTGGAGAGCGATCAAACCCTTCCCTTAACAACTCATGAACCTCTAAACTAGTATGACTCATGTGGCAATCACGCTGCTTTGTAAGGGGTTTTGTGCTTTTTAAATAAGAAAACTTCTCTGGAGAAAGATCTCCTGGCTGTACAATCATTTTTGAAAAATCAAGGGATCTTCCATCAACTCTAGGAGGGGTTCCTGTCTTCATCCTACCAGATTTAAAACCAAGGTCAACCAATTCTTTGGTTATGCCGTGGGCTGCTCTTTCACCAGCTCTACCTCCACCAAATTGTTTCTCTCCTATGTGTATCAATCCATTTAAAAATGTTCCGTTGGTAAGAACAACTGTTTTTGCTCGCACCTGAATCCCTAGGGAGGTTTTAACACCCACAATTTTTTCTCCTTCCACCAGGATTCCAGACACCATTTCTTGATAGAAATCTAAATTTTTAGTACCCTCCAACATCATTCTCCAAGACTCTGCAAATCTCATTCTATCACTCTGCACTCTAGGACTCCACATAGCGGGACCCTTAGATTTATTGAGCATTTTAAACTGTATTGCTGTATTGTCACTAACAATACCACTGTAGCCGCCAAGGGCGTCTATCTCTCTAATGATTTGCCCTTTTGCAATTCCACCCATAGCAGGATTGCAAGACATCTGTCCAATGTTTTGTAAGTTCATTGTAATAAGAAGGGTTCTTGACCCTAGATTGGCTGCGGCTGCAGCTGCTTCAGAGCCAGCATGACCACCACCCACTACAATAACATCGTATTCTTTTTCAAACATTTTACTTATTTTATTTGATTGTTCCACGTGGAACAACGCAAGGGCATTAAAGCGGCCGCAAAGATAGTTAATTATCTTACAATCAAATAGTTAAATATATAATTTATTGATTTTCAGGGACCTAGACAAATGTCCGCAGGGCTAAAGCCTTGTTTTCCATGCGCGTCATCGTTTCTTGCTCTTGTTCACTTTTGTCTTTGTATCCGCAAAAGTGAAGCACTCCGTGTATGACCACCCTATGTAATTCTTCTTGAAAAGAAACTCCATAAGCTATAGCGTTTTCTTGAACACGCTCGGTAGAAATATAAATCTCTCCATGAATTTGTTTGCCCAGAGAATTGTCAAAGCTTATAATATCTGTAAGAGTGTCGTGGTTTAAAAATTGCATATTTAACTTGTGCAGATACTCATCATCGCAAAAAACATACGTAAGTTCTCCTAGCTCGTAGTTTTCTTGCAAGATTGTTTCACTTATCCAAAGACTTAGTGCTTGTGGGTTTTCAACCTTAAAATCATCGTTTTGTGAATAAAATTCAATCATTAGATTTCTTAAAATAGGATTGCACCTTTTCTTTATAGTTTTGACGCAAAGGAAGGGATTCTTTGTTTAAAATTTCAGTGGTATTAAAATATTTTCTTATTTGATCTGAAGACAAGCGCAATGGGTTGGTATATGTTTTGCGATTGGATATTGATTCACGCCTAGATTCTTGGCCTTGTTTTAAATCTGCCTCTTTTAGTTTTAATAACTCATATTGCAAGCTAAGCATTTTCTCTAATGTGTTTTGGTTAAATCCATTATCAAGAAGTTGTTGCTCAATAGATTGCATCTTTTTAACTAGCGTTCCGCCCAAGCCTTCAAGCCCTAATTTGCTTAATCTGTCTTCCAGCTCTTGACGCAGTTGTTGTTGTTGTTTATAAATCTCAAAAAGTTCAGCGTCATTGTTTTCGCCTTGGTTTGTTTTTGAGGAATTTCCTTGTTTTGTGGAGTTTGTATTGCCGCCTTGTCCTTCTCCAGTACCTTCGCCTTCTCCCTCACCTTCTCCTTGACCTTTCTCGCCCTTTTTCCCTTCTTGACCTTTTTCTCCTGTGTCGCCTTTTTCTCCCATACCCTCTTGCATTTTTTCCCCTAGACTCTTTTGCTTTTCAATAATATCAGGAAGTTGAAAGCCCTCGCCTTGTCCTTGACCTGGTTTTGGCATCCCTTGTTTACCGCTCCCAGATCCCTGACCCATTTGCTGTTGCTGCATACTAGTGAGCATGTTGGTAAGTAAATTTGCTAAATCATTGGTGCTAGTAACCGCGTATTGCTGAGACGCAACACCCTGAGATATCTGGTTTTCTGCCAAGCGCTCCATTGCTTTTTTTAAATTGTAATGAACCTGGGTTACAGACTCGTTAATTTGTTGGCCAATTAAGGGTTGGCGTAAAGACAAAGAAAACAAGCTATCATCTATATGTTGAAAGTTTTGCTTTAGATCATTTTGTGTGTTTAATCGTTTCCCAAAAAGAGGATTTCCGTATTGGCTTAATTTAAAAGCCTCCATTAAGGCTTCTTCCCTAAAGGAAAACACCACTAAGTTATCTAATATTTGACGCAACATAGCTACATCTTCATCTATTTGATCTGACTGAGATCCAGATAAAGCCATCATCATTTGCTGGCCCATCTCTTGCATCTTTTTCCCTGCCTTTTTTTGATTTTGTTTTGCGCCAGTCTTGTTCTGTTTTTCTAGTTTTTGCGTTGCTTGTTGTTGCTGTTGATCCACCACTTTTTCACCTACTTTGTCTTGTGGAAGCTCCATAGGTGTTTTTAATTTTTCGTTTTCCTTTTTTAACTCTTCAAGATCTTTCTTGTATTTTTCAAATTTTTCATTAATTTTTTCTTGCGCCTGTTTGGTGTTCTGCTCAGGAGGTTTCTCTGCTAGTTGACGTTGCTGTTCTCCTAACTTGTAAAGATCTTGAGAAAGTTTTTCGCTTTTTTTGGTAACATAATAGCGCTTTGTTAACTCTACGAGCTGCTCAAGGTTTTTTTCTTGATTTTTGTTTTTCTTAGAAACCTGTTCAAGCTTATCTATGAGCTCTTCTTTAGAGATTTTATCTTGTAATTCTTCTAACTCTTTTAGAAGTTTTTCGTTCTCTTTAAGTTTTTCTTGACCCTCTTGTAGTCTTTTTTCTAATTGTTGAGTGAAAGGATCTTTTTCTTTGTTCTGTGGTTGGAATTTCTCTAAACTCTCTTGCAGCTGTTTTGAAAACTGCTGCATCATTTGTTCTTGGTTTTTTTGACGCTTTAAAACATCTTCTAGCTTCTTTTTATCGTTCCAGTTAAGTGTCTGTTTCTCTTTTTGTATAAGCTCTAACTCCTCAAGGCGTTTATCTTGATTTTTCAGCTCTTGCAATGCGGCGTCCATCGCTTTAATTGCATTTTGTTGCGTTTGTAGTTGTTGGGATTGTAACTGATCTTGAGTGGCTTTTTTAAAGCTATAATAGCTCGATCGAGTAGATTTGTAGTTATGGATTGCGTCGTTGTCAAAAACCTCAAAATAATACTCATAACCAACCCCTGGCGGCAATGGTAATTGCCCGGGGAAAGCAAAGGTAAATTGATCTAAATTACTGTTATTTAAAGGTATTGGAATTATTTTTTTTTGATTCGGCTGAGAGTCTGGATAATAGACAAGCTGTAATTTAGAAAACCCATAATCATCACTAACTTGTCCTAAAAAATAGGTCTGTTGCCCTGCAAGGGTGTCTGGTTTAGATTGTACAGAAATCTCTGGAAATTCATCTTTAATTGCCTTAATGGTAAAAGACAAATTCTCATAGTTTTTTAAACTGCTATTAGAGGTAGTAATAGCATAATCTAAGGTAGTATTTATTGTTTTTGAAAAAGCGTGTTGCTGCTCATTGGAGGCAAAAGAGTACACAGAGTCTTTTGTTTTTAAACCGACATGGGTGGTGTTTTGTGTTGTAACAAGCCACTGCACTTTTGTTCCTTCTGGGAGGGTTGTATTTCCTGTGCTTTTGAGGGTTTGATCTTTTTTCCCAGTGTAATTAGGATAGTTTAAAAAGAGTTCAAAGTTTACCAAGGATGGTGTTTTAACAACCTCTAGTGTGTAGTTTTTTGAAGTAACATTATTGGCCAAGAGCTTGAAATCAAAAGTAGCGGTAGGTTGTGAAAAGCTGTATTCAAAAGAACCTACCCCAGTTTGTTGAATAAAATATTTTTGATTGTTATACACAATACTTACATCTTGAGGAATAGTGCTTCCCTTGGTTTTTATTTTAAGTGTAAAAGGCTTGTTTTGGATAGCAGAGAGATTCTGGTTAACAATATAGAAACTAAAAGGAGGGGCAGGTGTATAAGCTGTGTTATAATTTACAACACGTTTATAACTGCTGGCAAACAAATCTTTTTCACCTAAAGCTGAAACGACAATAAAAACAAGTATAGGAACCGCCGCTAAGAAAAGATATTTGAGGTTTTTTTGAAAGTTAATTGCTTTTTTAAAAACTACAGACTGCATCTGTTGGGCCTTTTGATCTATGCTTGCCGAGAGCAGATCTGAGGCTCCTTGGTTTTGGTTTAACTGCAAGACATTTAATAATTTGTCATTAACCTCTGGGAAGTGATCCCCAATTATTTGAGCGGCTTGCTCGTTGGTTATGCCTTTTTGTAGACTAAAAAGCTTGAGCAGTGTAAAAGCAATAAAGCGCAAAAAAAGAGCCAGCTCAACGGCAACAAAAGACCAAAATAACACGGTTCTTCCAATAGGGTTTAACCACAAAAAATACTCTACTAAAAGGGTTAGTAAAAAGTACAAAAACCCTATTGCAAAAAAGAAAATAACCCCCTTGATCAACTCACTGGTATAGTATTTTTTTATAAATTCTTCCAGCTTTTGCTGGATTAGGCTAAATGAACTCATCGGATTTAAAATTAATGCAAAAAAAACAGCAAACACAGAAAATTTCAGAATTTATAAAACATTTTATGTGTTCGGTGGTCAGGGGCGTGACAGCCGTGAGGGCAATGATAGTACTCTTGTGTGCTTTAAGGATTAGTATGGTATGGTTTTATCTAAGGCGTTAAGGGGGTGATTTTTGGTTATGAATCCTATAATTCCTGTTGTGATGCGACCATAGAATTGTATCTTTACAGTCATAAAAATTAAATTTTCATGGCTCAAAAAGTACGCGTTAGATTTGCTCCCAGTCCAACAGGACCTTTGCATATTGGTGGTGTTAGAACGGCACTGTTTAACTATTTATTTGCAAAAAAACACGGTGGAGACTTTATTCTTCGAATAGAAGATACAGACCAAGGGCGCTACGTCCCTGGAGCAGAACAGTACATTGTGCAGGCAATGAACTGGCTTGGTATTGCCTTTGACGAGAGCCCTTCAAAACCTGCTAATGTTGGCCCCTATAGACAAAGTGAGCGCAAAGAAATATACAAACAATACGCCGACAGACTCATTGCAAGTGGCCACGCATATTACGCCTTTGACACCCCTGAGGCGCTTGATAAAGAAAGAACATCTTGTGAAGAAAACTCAAAAACATTTATTTACAATTGGCACAATAGAGAAACCTTAGACAACTCTATATCGCTTTCCTTGGAACAAACACAAGCAAAACTAAAGGCAGAAACACCATATGTGATTCGTTTTAAAACACCTAAAGATGAGATTTTAAACCTTCAAGATGTTATTAGGGGAACGGTAAAAATAGACACAAGCGTGTTAGATGATAAGGTTTTATTTAAAAGCGACGGGATGCCAACCTACCACTTGGCAAACATTGTAGATGACCACCTTATGGATATTTCTCATGTAATTCGTGGGGAAGAATGGCTGCCCTCTCTTGCATTACACGTATTATTATATAGAAGCCTGGGCTGGAAAGCGCCTATTTTTGCTCACCTGCCTCTTATTATGAAGCCAACTGGTAAAGGAAAATTAAGCAAAAGAGA
>ENA-UZWT01001168-UZWT01001168.1-metagenome-genome-assembly--contig:-Day-1-50m-contig-1168_pt1 | contig 11587 bp, 9 predicted proteins | sample MGYA00260338_ERZ794898 | MGnify/ENA metagenome assembly ERZ794898 | reverse complement strand
TCCTTAAATGCGCTAGGAATTAACTCAGGAGACTTAGTTGGTTACACGCCAAACGGGGAATGGGAGTTTTTAATTGACGGAAAAAGATTATACTGTATGAAATCTAATGATATCGTAATTAAATATGAATACCAAGGAGACGAAGTTGAACATAATCCAAGCTGGGCAAAAAGCAGTTGAGGAGTTGATCAAAGTGGCTAAAGAAGCTATTGTTGATTCAGATGACGATATATCGGCAGATAGATTAAAGAATGCTGCGGCTACAAAAAAGTTAGCTATATTTGATGCTTTTGAAATACTAAATAGGATAGAAGCTGAAGAAAATATGTTAAATGAAAAACCAGTGGAAGTTAAAGAAGAAAAATCTTTTAAAGGCTTTGCAGAAGGGAGATCTAAGTAATGTACGAGCAAACTTTATATAAAATACTTAAAGACCATATTAAGCCTAAAGTTTTAAAAAGAACTAATAGGTATAAAAAATGGGAGTACGGTTATAACGAAGAGCACGACGTGGTTGTTATAAGTAAAACCGGTGAAATAGGTGAAATCTATGAAATACAAGATTTAAAAATAGCTTTACCAAAAGCTGAAAATGTACATACATTTGAAGACGACAGATGGAGTTACACTGAGTACCCAAAGGAGCTTAGTAAAATAAAATCAGTATTTGACTGGGAAGAATATCCTTTGGAATTTAAAGAAAAATGGTATGATTACATTGATGAAGAATTTAATAGAAGAGGACAAGGTTTTTGGTTTTATAATAAAGGGTTGGCTACTTACATTACTGGCACTAACTATATGTACTTGCAGTGGAGCAAGATTGACGTTGGGCAACCAGACTTTAGGGAATCAAACAGATTATTCTATATATTCTGGGAAGCTTGTAAAGCAGATAGACGATGCTACGGTATGTGCTATCTCAAGAACAGACGATCAGGTTTTTCGTTTATGGCTTCAGGAGAAACCGTTAACCAAGCAACGATATCTTCAGATGCTAGATTTGGTATATTGTCCAAATCTGGACCAGACGCAAAGAAGATGTTTACTGATAAAGTTGTACCAATATCAGTCAATTACCCCTTCTTTTTCAAGCCAATACAGGACGGAATGGATCGACCGAAGACAGAGCTCGCTTATAGAGTTCCCGCGTCAAAGTTTACGAGACGCAAGCTCGACTCAAACGAGAAGCTACAAGAAATCACAGGGCTCGACACAACAATCGACTGGAAGAACACAGGGGACAACTCGTATGACGGTGAAAAATTAAAACTACTAGTACACGATGAAAGTGGAAAGTGGGAGAGACCAACCAACATATTAAATAACTGGAGGGTTACAAGAACCTGTTTAAGATTAGGTTCAAGAATTATAGGTAAGTGCATGATGGGATCAACATCAAACGCTTTAGATAAAGGAGGAGATAACTTTAAAAAACTTTACAATGATTCAGACGTTACACAAAGAAACGCCAATGGACAGACTCGCTCAGGACTCTATTCTTTGTTCATACCTATGGAATGGAACTACGAAGGCTACATTGATTCTTATGGCTTTCCTGTATTCAACACACCAGAAAAAGAAGTAGTAGGTCCTTTTGGGGATTTAATAACACAAGGTGTTATAGAGTATTGGGACAATGAAGTTGAAGGTCTTAAAAATGATCAAGATGGTTTAAATGAATTCTACAGACAGTTTCCACGCACAACTAAACACGCATTTAGAGATGAGTCTAAAGAATCTCTATTTAACTTGTCAAAGATATATGAGCAGATAGATTTTAATGAAGATCTTAAAAACTCAATAAATGTTACGCAAGGAAGTTTTCAATGGGAAAACGGAGTTAAAGATACGAAAGTTATATTTGTACCAAACAAAAGCGGTAGATTCAGAGTTTCTTGGGTTCCACCTTTAAATCTTCAAAATCGTGTGATAATAAAGGGTGGACTGAAATATCCAGGTAATGAACACTGTGGAGCTTTTGGTTGTGATAGCTATGATATATCAGGTACAGTTGACAAAAGAGGATCAAATGGATCTTTACATGGCTTAACTAAATTCAGTATGGAGGATGTGCCTCCAAACCATTTCTTTTTAGAATATATAGCTAGACCGCAAACTGCTGAGGTATTTTTTGAAGATGTGTTAATGGCTTGCGTATTTTACGGAATGCCAATATTAGCAGAGAATAACAAACCTAGATTATTGTACCACTTTAAGAGAAGAGGTTATAGAGGTTTTTCAATAAATAGACCAGACAGAAGTTATAATAAATTATCGGTAACTGAAAGAGAGCTTGGAGGAATACCAAATTCAAGTGAAGATATTAAACAAGCTCACGCTGCTGCTATAGAATCTTACATAGAAGACTTTGTAGGACTAAAACAAACCGGCTATGGAGATATGTACTTTCAAAGAACACTGGAAGACTGGGCTAAGTTTAACATAAACAACAGAACAAAGCATGATGCTTCTATTAGTTCTGGATTAGCTTTGATGGCGTGTAATAAACATAGATACGCTCCTTCAGCTCCGGTTCAAAGAAAAGTTTACGACTTAGGAATAAAAAGATATGACAACAAAGGATCGATGTCTAAAATAATAAAATAAATGAAGATATACACAAATACCAATAGTGCTTTTCCTAGCCAAGTTGTTAGTGACGAAGAGAAAGCAAGCTGGGATTATGGCCTGCAAGTTTCTCAAGCTATTGAAAACGAGTGGTTTGACCAGGGTAGAACTAGTGGTAATAGATATTTGAGTAATTCAAATAACTTTCACCAACTAAGGCTTTATGCTAGAGGAGAGCAATCTACTCAAAAGTATAAAGATGAATTATCTATAAATGGTGATTTGTCTTATCTTAATTTAGACTGGAAGCCCGTGCCTGTTATATCTAAGTTTGTAGATATAGTTGTTAATGGTATGTCTAACAAAACATATGACATAAAAGCGTTCGCTCAAGACCCTGAGTCTATGAAGAAGCGGACTGGTTACGCTGAGGCTGTTCTTAGAGATATGTACTCTAAAGATTTAATTGCAAAAGCTAATGCAGCGACAGGTCAAAACTTTATGAACTCCGGTTTACCTCAAAATGAGTTGCCAGAAACTCAAGAAGAGCTTGACTTACACATGCAGCTTTCTTACAAGCAATCTATAGAGATAGCTGAAGAAGAAGCTATATCGAATACTTTATCGATAAACAAGTGGGATTTAACTAGAAGAAGGTTAAATTACGATTTGACGGTTCTAGGTATAGCTGCTGTTAAAACTAACTTTAACACGTCCAACGGTATAACCGTGGATTACGTAGATCCAGCTTATTTGGTGTATTCTTATACAGAAGATCCAAACTTCGACGACGTTTACTATGTTGGTGAAGTAAAATCAGTTACAATACCAGAACTTAAAAAGCAGTTTCCACACATAACAGATGAGGAATTACATAGAATACAATCTATGCCTGGAAATCGTCAATATATATCAGGTTGGGGTAACTATGATGAAAACACAGTTCAAGTTATGTATTTTGAGTACAAAACCTACATGGACCAGGTTTTTAAAATTAAAATTGGAAACAATGGTTTAGAAAAAGCCATTGAAAAAACTGATGCTTTTAACCCACCACCTAACGATAACTTTGAAAGAGTTTCTAGGTCTATTGAAGTATTATATACTGGTGCTAAAATAATAGGTACTCAAGAAATGCTAGAGTGGAAATTGTCTGAAAATATGACAAGACCATTCGCTGATACTACTAAGGTAGAAATGAATTATGCTATAACAGCGCCTAGAATGTACAAAGGTCGCATAGACTCTATTGTAAGTAAAGTAACTGGGTTTGCTGATATGATTCAGTTGACTCATTTAAAACTACAACAGGTGATGTCTAGAATAGTACCTGATGGGGTTTTCTTAGACATGGACGGTTTAGCTGAAGTTGACTTAGGTAATGGAACAAACTATAATCCAGCAGAGGCATTAAATATGTATTTCCAAACTGGTTCTATAGTTGGTAGATCACTTACTCAAGACGGTGAATTAAACAGGGGTAAAGTACCTATTCAAGAGCTTAATTCATCAAGCGGGCAAGCTAAGATACAAAGTTTAATACAAACATACCAGTATTACTTACAAATGATACGTGACGTAACAGGTCTCAACGAAGCTAGAGACGGTTCTGCTATGGATAAAAATTCATTAGTAGGACTTCAAAAGATGGCTGCTAATGCATCCAATGTAGCAACTAGACACATATTACAGTCTAGTCTGTATCTAACCCTTAAAACCTGTGAAAACATATCTCTTAGGCTTTCTGATGTTTTAAACAATCCGTTAACAGCTAATGCTCTTCAACAAAGTATATCTTCTTTTAACGTAGGTACACTTAAAGAAGTTCAAAACTTAAACCTGCACGATTTTGGTATATTCTTAGAGCTAGAACCTGATGAAGAAGAAAAACAGCTTTTAGAACAAAATATACAAATAGCGCTACAATCAGGTGGTATAGATCTTGATGATGCTATAGATATTAGGCAAGTTAAAAACCTAAAGCTAGCAAATCAAATGCTCAAGCAAAAAAGAGCTACTAAAGCTAAGGAGGATCAAGCTAGGCAAATGGCCAACATACAAGCACAAGCTCAAGCTAACGCAGAAAGTGCTGAAAAAGCAGCTTTATACGAGGTACAAAAACAACAAGCTTTAACTCAGGAAAAAGTTAACGTAGAGCAGGCTAAGTCTCAATTTGAAATAGAGAGAATGCAAACTGAATCTATGATTAAGAAAGAATTAATGGCTGAAGAGTTTAATTACCAAATGCAATTAGCTCAAGCTACTATACAGAAAGAAGCTCAAAGAGAAAAAGAAGTAGAAGATAGAAAAGACAATAGAACTAGAATACAAGCTACTCAACAGTCTGAGCTAATAGATCAAAGAAAAAATGATTTACTACCTAAAAACTTTGAGTCAAGCAACGATAGTTTAGGAGGGTTTGACTTAGAGCAGTTTGCACCTAGATAAAAAGTAAACACAATTATTTAATTATATTATATTATGTCAGAAGTAAAACAAGAAGAACCTGTTAAGCAGGAAGGTGAGTTTAAGATTAAAAAGAAAACTCCAAGAAAATTAACACCACAAAGTGATGAGCCTATAAAGGTTAATATTAAAGAGCCTTTAATTGAAACTGAGCCAGAGGTTACAAAAGTAGTAATACCTAGCGAAGAACCCGTTAAGGAAGACCTTGTAAAGGAAGAGCCTAAAAAAGTAGATTCACCAGAACCTGCTGTAACTGAAGAGTTTCAGCAAATACAAGAGATTACTGAAGAGGAGAAAAAAGAGGTAAAACAAGTGGTAACAGAAGCTAAAGAAGCTTTGAGAGATGAAAAAGTACTAGGAAAGCCTCTACCTGAAAACGTAGAAAAACTAGTTTCCTTCATGGAAGACACAGGCGGAACAGTTGAAGATTACGTTAGATTAAACGCTGATTATTCAAATGTATCTGACGAGGTGTTACTTAAAGAATATTATTCAAAAACAAAACCTTATTTAGAAAGTGATGACGTAAATCTCTTATTAGAAGATTACAGTTATGACGAAGAACTAGATGAGGATATAGATATACGCAAAAAGAAGCTTGCGTTAAAGGAAGAGGTTGCTAAAGCTAAAAACTTTTTAGAGGAAACAAAGAGTAAATACTACGACGAGATCAAGTTGAGACCGGGCGTAACTCAAGACCAACAGAAAGCTATGGACTTTTTTAATCGCTACCAAGAAGACCAGAATATAGCGGTGCAGAAACAGAATGAATTTAAGTCTAAAACTAAAGAATTATTCAGTGACGATTTCAAAGGTTTTGATTTCGAAGTTGGAGATAAAAAATTTAGATACGGGCTGCAAAACAAGGATGCTGTTGCTGAGAAACAATCTGATATTAACAATTTCATCGGGAAGTTCCTAGATGACAAAGGTAATATTAAAGATCACAAGAGTTATCACAAGGCTCTATATGCTGCTATGAACACTGATAAACTAGCTAATCATTTTTACGAACAAGGTAAAGCTGATGCCGTAAGAGACGTTGTTAACAGCTCAAAAAACCCTAGTACAAGCCCAAGGCCTACTAGTGACGGTAATGTTTTTGTAAATGGTTTTAAAGTCAAGGCTATTAGTGGTATGGATTCTTCAAAGCTTAAAATTAAAACAAAAAAATTTAACTAAAAAAACTAAAAATTATGGCATTAAATAATGCATTTGGTAGTATAGTACCTTCTCAAACACAGCAGGTATTAAACACAAACTACCTAACGTTTAACGACGCCGCTGGAGGCGGAACTTTCGCACAACAGTATTTACCTGAAATCTACGAACAAGAAGTAGAGCGTTACGGAAACAGAACTTTATCTGGATTCTTACGTATGGTAGGCGCTGAATTACCAATGACTTCAGATCAAGTAATTTGGTCAGAACAAAATAGATTACACATTGCTTACGATAACTGTTCTTTTGCAGACGCTTTAGGTAATGAAGCTTCAATAATCACCTTAGGTGGTGGAGCTACTGCTTTAAATGTTATATCTATAAATGACACCGTTGTTGTTTTAGATCCTGCTGGACTAGAATCAAAAGGTATTGTTATAGGTGTATCTGGAACAGGTGCTGCAGCTGGGACTATTACAGTTCAGCCTTTCGGAACTACTTCTCTTACAACTGATGGATTTGCAGCTACTGGATTAAAAGTATTTGTATACGGTTCTGCTTACAGTAAAGGAACTAGCATTGGTGCTGGTGGTGGAAATTCTGCTGACAGAGTTAGTGTAGAGCCTGTACTTACTCAGTATGCAAACTCTCCTGTTATTATTAGAGATCAATACGTAGTATCTGGATCTGATATGGCACAAATTGGATGGGTTGAAGTAGCAACAGAGGATGGAACATCTGGATATTTATGGTATTTAAAAGCTGAATCTGAAACTCGTTTACGTTTTGAAGATCACTTAGAGATGTCTGTAGTAGAAGGAGAATTGAATAAAAACGCTGATCCACTTGCTAATTATGGAGCTGCTGCTTTACCTGGCACTCAAGGTTTATTTGCTGCTATCGAAGATCGTGGTAATATTGAAACAGGATTTACAGCTGCTGCTGATGGCTTAGCTGAGTTTGACGCTATCTTGAAAAACCTAGATACTCAAGGAGCTATTGAAGAAAACATGCTTTTCTTAAACCGCTCAACTTCTTTAGGTTTTGATGATATGCTAGCTGGATTAAACGGTGGAAATGCTGGAGCTGGATCTGCTTATGGTCTTTTTGAAAACTCTGAAGATATGGCGCTTAACTTAGGTTTTTCTGGTTTCCGTAGAGGATCTTACGATTTCTACAAAACTGATTGGAAATACTTAAACGATGCTTCTACTCGTGGAGGTATTGACGGTGTAAGCTCTATTGAAGGAGTATTAGTACCTGCTGGAACTTCTACAGTTTACGATCAAGTTTTAGGAACTAACATTCGTCGACCATTCTTACACGTACGATACAGAGCTTCACAATCTGATGATCGTCGTATGAAGTCTTGGTTAACTGGTTCTGCTGGAGGAGCTTACACATCAACTTTAGATGCTATGGAAGTAAACTTCCTATCTGAAAGATGTTTAGTAACTCAAGCTGCTAACAACTTCGTTCTTTTCAAAGGAGCATAGTAATTTATCAATAATAATCCCTGCCTTCGGGCGGGGGTTTTTTATATGACATTAGCCCCTTACTATTTATATACTATGGCTATTGTCACAATTTAAAACTATTTAATTATATTATATCATGGCTAAAAAAGCTACAAAAGCAGAAGAAACTATTGAGGTTGCAACTCAAGAGGTAGCAGTTAAAACTGCACCAGTTCAAAAACCCACAAAACCAACGTGGGAAATTAAAGATAGAATATACTATCTAAAAGGTAGTAAAACACCTTTAACACATACTATACCATCTAGACATACTTATAAGTATTCTTTATTATATTTTGATCCAGAAACAGGTCAGCAAAAAGAATTAAGATATGCAACTAACCAGCAATCACCTTTTGTCGAAGATCAAAAAGGGGAATGTACTTTAGGTCATATTAGGTTTATAGATGGAAAATTAGTAGTACCTAAAGAAAAACAAAACTTACAAAAACTACTTTCTTTATACCACCCTTTAAAAGGTAGAATATATCAGGAGTTTAGTGCCGTAACAAAAGCAGAAGACGAACTAGATGTTTTAGATCTTCAAATCGATGCTTTAAATGCAGCTAGATCAATGGATGTAGATCAAGCAGAAGCAATACTAAGAGTTGAGCTTGGCTCTAAAGTCAACTCAATGAGTTCTAAAGAGCTTAGAAGAGATTTACTTTTATTCGCTAAACAAAACCCTGCATTGTTTATAAACTTAGCTAATGATGAAAATGTTATGCTACGTAATTTTGCTATCAGAGCTTCTGAAGCAAACATAATTAAATTATCTCAAGATCAAAGAACTTTCACATGGGGATCAAACGGTAGAAAATTAATGAATGTACCATTTGATGAAAATCCTTTTTCAGCTTTTGCGGCTTTCTTGAAAACCGACGAAGGTGTAGAAATTTACAAGTCTATAGATAAAAAACTATAAAAACAAGTAATACTATAGTAGCTAGGTCACTTTAAACGTGGCCTAACTACTATAATTAATAAAAATATAAAATGGCCATAAACGTAAACACTGTGTATCAAACGGTTTTATCTATCCTTAATAAAGAACAAAGAGGGTATATAACTCCAGATGAGTTTAATAAACTAGCCACTCAGGTTCAATTAGAGATATTTGAAGGTTATTTTGATACTCTAAACCAACAGTTGCGAGTATCTCAAACAGACACTGAATACGCTGATAGGCAAAAAAACATAGATAATAGTTTAGCTATATTTAAAACAGTAGGTGCATGTACCTATAATGCAGCTGAAAAGTTTTTTTTACCACCAAATAATCTACACACAATAGGCACTGTTATATATAAAGATGAAGTTGAAGTGGAAAGAACCCACCGAAACGAACTACTACTACAAAACCTATCTTCTTTAACAAAACCATCTACTAATTTCCCGGTTTATGTATATGACCAGAATGAACAAGGAGTTAACGGTCTTGAAGACGGCGAAACAAGAATTCATATCCACCCTAGGTCAATAACATCAGATGTATCTGTCTCTTATATTAAAAAACCAAGTGACGTCGTTTGGGGTTTTCAACAATTAGGTGGTGGAACCTGGACATCAGGTCCTTACGTGTACCATCAAGACGGCTCTACTCAATTTGAAATAAATGATAACGAACAATCAAACGTTATTTTAAAAATACTGTCTTACTCAGGTGTAATAATAAGAGACCCGCAAATAGTGCAAGCAGCTTCTCAAGAAGTTCAAAAAAACGAAATTAACGGAAAAAGTTAAAAATAAATGGCTATAACACCAAAAAATAATGGATTAATAACTGAGAACGCTAGACAATATTATGAAGGTGCTCAAGAATTTAGAGGATATAACTATAGCGCTGCTGGTTTTACTACAGACTTCAATACTGATTTATACTTTGGAACTTGGGATGAAAATTTACCAGAATACACCCTTAATAACTTTAAGCTTTATACTAGCCCAACAGGTATTCCTGGTACTTATTTAGAGTATTTATCTGAGTTTTCTGTATCTAACAATACTATAACTTTTCCAGCTGGATCAGAACCCGATAGCAGTTCATATGTAGTTGTTCAGTTAAAAATATTAACAGGTGGTAAGTATGGCAATGATGATGCTGAAAAGGCGTATGGCCAAGTGGTTGAAGATAACTACGGCGGCTACGCTTACACTACTTTAAATGACGTTATAAATAATTTTTTAGTAGCTTATGTTGGAGCTGGTAAACTTATATCTAGTGTTAAAAGAACTGATTTAATATTTCATGCAAAAAGAGGTTTACAAGAATTTAGCTTCGACACTCTCAAGAGCATTAAAACTTCAGAGTTAACAATACCACCAAGCTTAACGCTTCCACTTCCTCAAGACTACGTAAACTATGTTAGAACTTCTTGGATAGATAGGTTCGGTGTTAAACATATTATATATCCTACAAATAACTTAACAAATAGTCCTTACTACACTAATGTTCAAGATTCCACAGGTATACCAACTCAAGATAATTTTGGTAACAACGTGGAAGGAACTTCTATTATACAAGAAAGATGGCATAGTGCCGGAAACGAAGACTTAAATAATTACTTAAACTCTAGCCCAGATACGGACTCTAGCTCTAATTATTATGGGGCTACTTTTCAAGAAGATGGTTCTTTAATACGTAGAGACTGGGGGCAAAAATACGGACTAGATCCGCAATATGCTCAAAGAAACGGTTACTTCAATCTTAATGAAAGAGAAGGAAAAATGTCTTTCTCTAGCGGCTTAGTTGATAAGTTAATACTATTAGAGTATGTATCAGATGGCTTAGCTTACGAAATGGACTCTAGAGTTCCTAAAATAGCAGAAGAGGCTTTGTATGCTTATATACTACACGCTGTTATATCTACTAGAATTAACCAACCTGAATACGTTGTTCAAAGACTTAAAAGAGAAAAATCTGCTAAACTTAGAAACGCTAAGATTCGATTATCAAATATAAAGCTTGACGAAATTACTCAAGTAATGAGAGGTAAATCTAAACAGATTAAACACTAAAATAAAATGCCAGAAATTCAAAATATTTTCATAAAATCCAAAATGAACCAAGACATCGACGATAGATTGGTTCCTAGAGGTGAATACAGAAAAGCTCTAAACATAGCTATAAGTAGGTCTGAAGGATCTGATGTGGGTACTGTTCAGAACGCGTTAGGAAATAGTTTGATTGCTATAACTGAAATATCTGGCATAAAAAATTTAGACGTAATAGGTTATTATATAGATCAATCTCAAGATGATATTTACGTATTCCTAACGGACTACGTTGACTCATCTAGCAGCGGTATTGCTAATTTTGCCCCATCAACAGCTAATTGTTTTATATACAGGTATAACGCTGTATCTAATCTATACACAAGATTAGTTGAAGGTTACTATTTAAACTTCTCTAAAAACAGCCCTGTATTGGGTGTTAATATTTTAGAGGGTTTATTGTTTTTTACAGACAATAGAAATCAACCTAGAAAAATAAACGTGTCTACAGCTGCCACCGATATTTCTTACTACAACTCTGAAGATAAAATATCTGTAGCTAAATACTACCCATACACACCTATAAACTTAGTCAATTTAGCTGGTGACAGTTTAGGTGAATCTACCATGACAAACCCTGCTCAACAGTTTTTAGACATTGAAAAAGGAGGTGAGGATTACGACAACCCTGATTATGATGAAGACTGGGCTGGTGATCAAGAGCTTTTATCTGACAAGTTTGTTAGGTTTAGCTACAGGTTTAAGTTTGACGATGGTGAATATTCTTTGCAAGCTCCTTGGACTCAAGTGTGTTTTATACCTAAACAGCAAGGTTATTTTAATACCGAAGACGCTTCAGCTGCTTATAGAAGTACTGT
>ENA-UZWT01002513-UZWT01002513.1-metagenome-genome-assembly--contig:-Day-1-50m-contig-2513_pt1 | contig 11590 bp, 16 predicted proteins | sample MGYA00260338_ERZ794898 | MGnify/ENA metagenome assembly ERZ794898 | reverse complement strand
ACATTAATGACTTGTTTATCGAGTTCATAACTTATTTCACTGTGGTATCTTGAAGTTATTATTGCAATTTTTGGTAAGTCATTAGTGAATTTATAACTATAGTTATTATCATTTAATTCAGAAGGCATTTTTATATCCTGATTAATATAAATTATTTTGAGGTTCTTACATCAGCAAGACGCGCCACATACCTTGCAAGAGTATCAATTTCTAGGTTAATTTTATCACCAACTTCTATATCATTCCAAGTTGTATTGTCTTTAGTGTGCGATATCAAATTCACTTTGAATGTATTAGCCGAAACATCGTTTACTGTAAGTGATGTGCCATCTAAAGTAACTGATCCTTTTTGTGCAATAAAGTGTGACAGGTCATTGGGTATTTGAAAGTTTACAACAGTACTATCTCCAGAAGTTTTAATATCAGTAATAACTGCCACACCATCTACATGACCAGAAACAATATGGCCACCAAGTTCATCGCCCATTTTTAAAGCTCGCTCTAAATTTACACTTTGACCAATAGACCATGCTTTTCTTCCAGAGCTGATATTAGTTATTGAAATGGATTCGGCAGATATTTCCACATCAAACCAATTCTGCTCTTCAATACGTCCTTTAGTTATGACAGTTAGGCAAACTCCATTACATGCAATCGACGCACCTATATCAATGCTATCTACATTATAAGATGTATTAATACGCGCCTTCAGATCACCTGCTTGTTTTAATTCAACAATCGTTCCAATGTCTGTTATTATTCCTGTAAACATAAAGATACCTTATTCATTTTTTATCTAATGGGCCAAAGATTCATAAAATTCATTAAAGAGAGCTAGTAAAAGTACAGCAGATTAGCAAATGATATTTATCAATATGGATATATAATTACTATTTTGGTTAATGTTAAGTGGCGCGAGACCATATACTCAATACATCATTACCAATTCTTTTTGTTTCAAGCATATCAAAATTTGGTGCATCAGCTAAGGCATCAATTCCCAGTCCACTTACTGCGGCCGTTCCTTCTTTGCCAATTACCAACCCTGCTTGCATCACGATTAATTCATCGACAAGATTTTCTTTGAGTAATGAAGCAGCTAATTTGCCCCCACCTTCACATAAAATTCGAGTTAAACCATTTTTTGCGAGGTTCTCCATAGCGTCCTGCAAATCAATCTCACCATTTTTATGTTTGCAGGCTATACTCATAGCGCCAGTTTTTGATAATTTAGAAAATCCAGATTCTTTTGCATGACAAATCCATAACGGAATTTCCTTAGCTGAAGTTATAAGATTACTTTTTGTGTCTATTTTTAAATTGCTATCCATCACAATTCTTACAGGTTGATTAACAGTTCTACCAAACCCACGCACATTTAAACTGGGGTTGTCAGCTTCCACCGTTCCTCGACCAACTAATACTGCATCATGCGTTGCGCGCAGATAGTGTACAAACTGCCGTGATTCAGCGCCTGTTAACCATTTACTATTGCCAGTTTGGGTTGCAATTCGACCATCTATGCTGGTTGCAATCTTAAGTGACAGGAACGGTCTTTTTTTGTTTAATATTGAGAAAAACCCAGCATGAGCTTTTTCTGCTTCTTCTTTCAAAATACCTACTGATACTTCAATACCTGCATTTTTTAAAATTTGGATGCCTTTACCTGATACTCGATGGTCTGGATCAATTGCTGCAATGACAACTCTCTTAATGCCAGCCTTTATTAAATTATTAACACAGGGGGGAGTTTTACCGGTGTGGGCACATGGCTCTAAAGTTACATAAACTGTAGAGTTTTCAGCATCATTAGAAGCTTGTTGTAAGGCTACAGTTTCAGCATGTGGGCGCCCACCTTGTTGAGTGTACCCGCGCCCAATGACTAAAGAGTTTTTTACAATAACACAGCCTACAAAAGGATTTGGCCATGTTTGTCCAGCGCCTCTTGCTCCCAAAGATAAGGCAAGACGCATCCAGCGCTCGTCTGTATTTTTATTAATCATTTTTATTCAGAAGGCTCTGGAGGTCGTAGCTGGTGGACAAAGTCTTCAAAGTCATCAGCATCTTGAAAGTTTTTATAAACTGATGCAAATCTAACGTAAGCTACGGTATCTATTCGTGCTAAAGTATCCATAACAATTGAACCAATTTTATCACTTGCTATGTCAGATTCTCCCATACTTTCCAATCTTCGGACAATCCCTGAAATTAATTGATCAATTCTATCAACTTCTACGGGACGTTTTTGCAATGCCATTCTGATTGAACGCGAAAGTTTTTCACGATCAAAGTCCTCACGTTTACCATTTTTTTTGATAACTACTAAATCACGAAGTTGCACGCGTTCGTAACTTGTAAAGCGCCCTCCACAGGATGAACAGAAGCGCCTTCGTCTAATGGCCACATGATCTTCAGCTGGACGACTATCTTTAACTTGTGTGTCTGTGTTGCCGCAAAATGGACATCTCATAAACTTATCCTCGTGTGTTTAATCATATTAAACCACATATATACTCATAAACTAGATTTGGATAGAGACTTGTTTATTAAGCTATATACAGTGTGTAAGATTTACAACATTAAGCATAAGAGAAATTAGAATTTACAAAAAGATTTGTGATATATTTTGCCATTAAAGCACCAATCACCACACAAATTAATGCTGATATAGCTGCAAAGCTTAATGTAGGAATACCGGCAAGTCCTGCACCAACCGTACAACCTCCAGCGAGCACTCCTCCTGAACCCATTAATACGGCTCCAAGTAAATATTGTTTAGTTTGCTGATGATTTTCGAAAGTTATCCATTGGAACTCGTTCTTGGAGATAGCAGCGGTAAATGAACCTAGTATAACACCTCCAATTAGGCCAACTCCAAACCCAGCTGGAATTGATGTTGATGCAATGGACCAAAATAACAAATCTGAACTTGGGGAAGTAAATGATAAAGACTGTAATGGAATAGGATCAAATTCATCAAATAAAATAAAACCAGTTCCAAGCCACGATAATGGAACTAACAAACCAATGAATATAGCTAAAATTAGATGAGAAATTCTAGAACTCGATTTATAAGCAACAAAAATTGCTACAGATATAATTAATATACTCCATAATACCGGACCGCCAATAAGTTCTGAAAATCCAGTTATTTCACCTAAATTTAGAGTGAATGATCCTATCCAAACTCTTATAGGAGCAAAGATACCTTTAAGAGTTGCATGGGCTGTAATTGCAAAAATAACAAAAACTATTAAAGCTCTCATATTTCCTGACCCTGTAAGAACAACTAACCGCGAAATACAACCTCTTGTTAGCACCATTCCAACGCCAAACATAATGCCGCCCAGTGCTATAGCTAAGATTGGAATGTCTGAATTAAAAAAACGATGTTCAGTAAATGAAATGAAATCATAAAATATCAATAATTGAGTGCCAATTGTTGCTGAAGCTAAAGCTGCAAACCATACTCCACGAGCGGATTTTCGTTCTTGTAGAGTTCCAACAATACTGCGTCTAAAGCAAAATTTTATATGCTGACTTATAGAACCAAATATTAGTCCAATAGCTAATGCAAAAATTACAGAAGCCATTTTTGGGGTTAAATTTTCAAATCCTAATTGTTCAAACATTTTTATTGCCTTTTGCGCAAATTTTATTTTGTCTTCTTTGTAATGGAATAAATTTTTTTGCAACCAGCCCAAAAGAAACCATGTTCTTTTGAATATTATGACTATGGAATTATATCGCTTATTTAAATTAATTTTGGAACAAAATGCCCTTTTGGGCTATAAAGTAAGTAATTAAATCTTAAATTCATAAAATTTTTTATTTTATGGCTGATATCCAGTTAATATTTGCCGTATGGCTATGATGCTGCCAATAATTATTGCGGCCAAGGTGGTCGGGCCACTAATTGCTAATGTTGAAAATGCACTAACGCCTTGGCCAATTGAGCAACCCATAGCAATTACACTACCAAACCCCATCAAAACAGCACCTAACATTTGGCGCCCTAATTCTCGGGCATCTTCACAAGCTTCCCATCTAAAGTGGCCTTTAATCTTGCTTCCGATAAAGGCACCAGCAATTACACCAAAAACACTGCCTATAGGAAAGCTAAGAGTACTGCTGGAAGAAGTCATCATATACAGTAATGTTTTTCCAAGTGGGGCTGTGAATGTATGACTTTGTATTGGAATTTCATTCAAGCTGCTTATATTCAATGAATAATTTCCCCAAAATGCAGCTGTAATTGATAGTCCCGCTAATACTGACCAAATAATCATTGTGATATCTTGTCGAAGCGGTGCGTATAATAATGCCCAGATAAAAAACAAAAGACCAATAATTAAAGCAAAAATAATTGGTGCAATACCAAAGAAATATTCAATAAAATATGGAATACCTGCATTGCCAGTTGATATTTTGACAGGAAAGAGAATAATTCTAAGACTAGCTAACGGACCGCTCAGTATAAAATAACTTGCTAAAGCCATAACAATTAAAATAACCAATGATCTTAAATCACCGCCTGCAAGTTTTGCTAATGCCCCAAAACCACAGTTTCCAGCTAATCCCATGCCATATCCAAATAGTAGGCCACCAATTATACTACCAATGGGGTTCCAATTAATTCTGTGATACGAAGTATCAGAAATATTAAATTGTCCAAAAAAATCTAAGCCATAAATTGTAATAATTGCAGTGCCTAAGACTAAGCCCCAAAGGCGTATGCGACGCTGGTCATTCCCTAGATAAGCACTTTCAATGGCTCCAAAAGTACAAAACTGTCCCAATCTTGCGGCTAACCCAAGAACAATTCCTGTTCCAAGACCTAATAAAGTAGCTAGTGCAGCGGGTTCCATAAAGGGGTCTTAATTATCTTTTACGCAGAATTCCTCATACAAGAGGGATACTAGCTTAAGTACTTTTTCATCTTTGATTGAGTAATAAATCGCTTTTCCATCTCTTCTAAAACTAACGATTCCCTCAATGCGTAATCGAGCGAGTTGCTGGCTCACTGCGGCTTGCCTAGAGGACAGTAAATTCTCTAGTTCTGTAACGGATTTTTCACCCATGACTAAATGACAAAGTATCATTAGGCGACCTTCATGAGCCATAGCCTTGAGAAAGTTTGCAGCTCCACGACCTTTTTCAAACATTTCGTCAATGTCAAATTTACTAGATAGTTCTTCAGCCAAATTCATATTAAAATCCTAACAATTCATCTTCAATTGCGGCAATTCCTGCCCTTGCGCATTCATCGTCTATATCAGTACCTGGTGCTCCAGATACTCCAATTCCTGCAACAATGGAACCCTCTGCTTCAATAGGCACGCCACCACCTAATGGAAGTGGTGTAGATATAAATCTTATTCCAAATGCTTCTTTACCTGGTTGTGTGCTCTCATCAAGAGACAATGTTGGAGTTCTAAAGCTTACTGAAGTCCAAGCTTTGCGCGTTGCCGTTTCTTGAACATGTAACCCTGCGTATCGAGATTTGATGAATGCTTGCGTTAAACCAAATCTGTCTACTACGCTCACACCTACTTGATATCCCTCATCTCGACAAAAATGCATAGCTGAGATTGCAGCTTTTATGGCTATCTCTGGCTTTAAAACTTTAAATTCTACGAATGCATCATCTTCAGCTGCTTGTGCAAAGAATGTTGGGGTAATTCCTAAAATAATTAGTAAAATAATTCTTTTCATCATGCACCTTTCTTTTGAGAGTATTCAGGAATTTTTAATAAAATTTTGTCAATAAGTGCCCAGAAAAAATCATCGCCAGGATAACCTTCGATGCGGCCAACTTCTTTGTTATTATTTATTACAATAAATGTAGGTGTAAATTGTGGAGTGCTATTTAAAATAATCTCATTTGATTGTTTTGAATGAATATCAATCCTATGTAACGGGGCAATTTGACCTTCTAAAGTTTTTGGGTAAATTTCTGATATTTCATCATTCCAGATTTCGCACCAGTAGCAACCATCTTGCTCAAACATTAATAATTTGATGCTTTGAGCCAAAGTCATACTTGCAATAAAATATAATATTACCGCTAATAGCATTGACTTCATTTCAGATACCTTCTTAACATATATCAAAAATGTAATGTGTTTTAAATCAAAGGACAAGGCTTTAGATGTTAGACATAACATATACGAGCGCAATTATTGCCGGACTTTTAAGTTTCTTGTCTCCATGCATTCTTCCGATGGTGCCGTTTTACTTATGCTATCTTGCAGGAATAAGCATGAATGAATTAAGGAATTCTAAAGATATTCCGTCTGGCACACATCGTAAACTTATTTTGGCTAGTGTGTTTTTCGCACTGGGTACAACCACAATTTTTGTATTTTTAGGCTTAGGTGCATCATTTTTAGGGCAGATGTTAAGAGTTTGGAAGCAAGAATTGTCATACTTTGCAGCTGCATTTTTATTTGCTTTTGGGTTACATTTTCTTGGAGTCATTCGTGTGGGATTATTTTACAGGGAGACTAAAATAACTTCAAAAGCAGATTCTTCAACTTTGATAGGATCTTATGTAATGGGTTTGGCATTTGGCTTTGGATGGACGCCATGTGTTGGTCCTGCGCTGGCATCAATTCTTATGATTGCTGGAGGGATGGGTGATACATTTCAAGGAACCTTATTATTATTAGTTTATGGCTTGTCGATGACTTTGCCTTTTGTTTTAGCGGCAATTTTTGCCAAACCATTTTTACGTTGGATTCAGCGAAATAATAATTATATTGCATATGTTGAAAAAATTATGGGTGTGATGTTAATTATTTTTGCATTATTAATAGCAACAAACAGTGTAAATTATTTAGCAAATATAATGATAGAATATGTACCCTGGTTCTCATTAATTGGATAGGTAGAAGCAATGAAAAAAATTATATTATTTCTAATTTTCGTTTTTGTAAGCTCTGCAAATGCTGCTCCACTTGGTGATGATGGTCTTCACAAGCCTGATTGGTTAAGATTTACATTCAATGATATGGCCGAAGATTTTGAAGAAGCAAGCTCAGAAGGCAAGCGTTTGTTAATAATGTTTGAACAAAGAGGGTGTATTTATTGCACTAAAATGCATGAGGATGTTTACCCCAACCACGAAATAGACAAAATCCTATCAGAAGATTACTTTGTCGTTCAACTGAATTTATTTGGTGATAATGAAGTTATTGACTTCAATGGCAATGCTATGACTGAGAAGGAAATCGCCAAAGCTTGGGGTGTGGTTTTTACTCCTACACTTATGTTTATGCCAGAAAATATTGATTTAATGAAATCTGCTTCACAAAATGCAGTTATTACAATGCCCGGTGCATTTGGTAAATATACGACTAAAAATTTATTAAATTATGTTTTGGAAAAAGGTTATAATAGTGGTGAACACTTCCAAAAATATCATGCTAGAAAATTCGCTGAGCAAAAAAAATAATTTTATTCTCACCCATAAGCTGGGACATTTTACTAAATAAATTCAAAAAATAGAATTTGTCTTGCAAGACTCAGTTTAAGCTACTAACCTATTTATAGAATTTAAGGATTAGGGAGGAAATCATATGCTGCTTCGCAGTTTTATTGCCGTTTCGGCAACGTTAATATCCACATCCGTTATTGCTGGAGACATTTCACCAACTGATGTATCGTTCGGAGAGTATGGGGGAATTTCTGCTTCACTAACTGGTGTTGCTGGCGATCCAGTTGCTGGGAAAAAAGTTTCAACAAATCGAAAGCTTGGTAATTGTTTGGCTTGTCATGTCAATGATGACGCATCAGCTCAATCTTTTCATGGAGAAGTTGGCCCTGAATTGAATGGTGCAGGTTCTCGTTGGAGCGAAGAAGAGTTAAGAGGGATTGTTGTAAATTCAAAAAATACCTTTGAAGGAACAATAATGCCGGCATTTTACAGTACGCAAAATGGTGTGAGAACATTAAAGAAATTTGTCGGTAAAACAATTTTATCTGCACAACAAGTTGAAGATGTTGTTGCATATATACTAACATTAAAAGAGGAGTAGAGAATGTCATTAACTCGTAGAAATGCTTTAGCATTAGGTTCAGCATCATTTGTTGTAACACTCATGCCTCTTAATGCATTTGCAGCAAAAGATGAAACTATGGCTGTTATTAATGCATTTACCAACGGAGCCGCTGTAAGTGATGGTGGTATTAATCTAACAACTCCAGAAATTGCAGAAAATGGAAATACTGTACCGGTACAGTTCTCTGCACCTGGAGCAAAACGTGTGATGTTGTTAGCTGATGGAAACCCAACTCCTGGAGTTGGAACATTTAATTTTGGAAAATTAAGTGATGCATCTGGTTCAACCAGAATTCGCCTTGCCGGAACACAGGATGTAATTGCAGTAGCTGAAATGGCTGATGGATCATACGCTCAAGTAGCAAAAACAGTAAAAGTAACAATTGGCGGCTGCGGCGGCTAGCAGAAAAGGAGAGTTCACATGGCAAAAGCACGTGTAAAAGCACCAAAAACTGCAGCAGCAGGAGAATTGGTGACAATCAAAACATTAGTAAATCATAAAATGGAATCTGGCCGTCGTAAGGATGGTGATGGAAATTTAATTCCTCGTAAAATTATCAACGCATTCTCAGCAACGTTTGGGGGTGAGGAAGTTGTATCTGCAAAGTTTGAACCTGCAATCTCAACAAATCCATATTTTCAATTTAGTTTTAATGTACCAGCCACTGGTGATCTAGTGATGAAATGGACTGATGATGATGGTTCAACTGTTGAACAAACAAAAACCATTACTGTCGCTTAATGCGTAAAAAAGGGAGGATACTATAATGAAGAAGTTCACAAGAACTCTGACATGTATTTTGGCTTTGTCTACTATCACAACAGTGGCAATTGCTGATGAAGACGCTGAGTTGGTAATAAACGGCGATCTAAACATATCAACTAAGGCTGCAGCACCCGCAGATAGTGCATTAGATGAATTGATATCTGGCTGGCGTTTTAGAACTAATGAAACTCAAGCATTGCAAATGGATGATTTTGATAACCCATCGTTTATATTTATTGAACAAGGCGAAGACCTATTTGCAAAAGTCGATGGATCTGAGGGTAAGTCATGTGCATCATGTCATGAAGATGTAGCATCATTTGAAGGTTTAAGGTCAACACTGCCTCGACATAATGCAACAACTGGAAAATTAGATACAATGGAAACATTAGTAAATGATTGCCGCACTGAGAGAATGGGTGCTGAGCCTTGGAAATGGTCAAAAGGTAAGATGACTGCCATGACATCGTTAATTTCATTACAATCCCGTGGCATGCCAATAAATGTTAAAACAGATGGTGAAGCTGCTGGTGCATATGATTTAGGTAAAGAGATATATTACACGAGAGTTGGTCAATTGGACATGTCATGTGCAAATTGTCATGAAGATAACTATGGTAACATGATACGTGCTGACCACCTTTCTCAAGGGCAAATAAATGGTTTCCCAACGTACAGGTTAAAGAATGCCAAAATGAATTCTATTCATGCGCGCTTCAAAGGTTGTATGAAAAATATTAGAGCGACACCGTTTAAAGAAGGTTCAGACGAATTTCGTGCTCTAGAGCTTTATGTTGCATCTAGAGGAAATGGTCTATCAGTGGAAAGCCCATCAGTACGTAACTAAGTTTAAGTTTTTTACCCCACAATGTTAATTCGTTGTGGGGTTTATTTATTTTATAACATTCAAAATAATGAATATGAGGGATTTTGATATGATTTCACGGCGTGATTTTTTACAAGCAACTGTTGCTGCATCTGCTATTTACGGTGCAGGGGGCTTTACTCGAGCATCAGCCCAGCAAAGTTTATCTCAAAATGAACTCTTAAAATTTGATACGACTGGTAATGTAACATTAATTCATATTACTGATATTCATGGACAATTGAATCCTGTTTACTTTCGTGAACCAGAGATAAATTTGGGCATTGGTTCTGTAAATGGCTTGCCACCACATGTGACTGGTAAAGATTTTTTAAATTTATTTAATATGACGCCTGGATCACCAGAAGCCTATGCACTTACTTATAATGATTTTAGCGCACTTGCAAAAACCTATGGTCGAATGGGTGGATTAGATCGTGTTGCAACTGTAATAAATTCAATCCGTTCAGATAGACCAGATGCATTACTGCTTGATGGCGGTGATACTTGGCAAGGATCTTACACGACGCATCACACCCAAGGTCAAGATATGGTAAATGTTATGAATGCTTTGAAGCCTGATGCCATGACATCTCATTGGGAATTCACATTGGGTATTGATCGAGTGACTGAAATTGTAGATTCCTTAGACTTTCCATTTTTGGGGGCAAACATTTTTGATAATGAATGGGAAGAGCCAGCTTATGAACCTTATAAAATGTTTGAGCGAGGTGGAGTTAAGATTGCAGTAATAGGGCAAGCATTCCCTTATATGCCAATTGCAAATCCTGGATGGATGTTCCCAAATCTATCATTTGGAATCCGTGAAGAAAGAATGGTTGAAGTTGTAAATGAAGTTCAGGCTTTGGGTGCAGAACTTGTGGTTTTATTATCTCATAATGGATTTGATGTAGATAGAAAATTAGCAAGTCGAGTGAATGGTATCGATGTTATTCTTACAGGGCACACCCACGATGCATTGCCAGAACCCGTCTTAGTGGGTTCAACAATGTTAATTGCATCTGGTTCAAATGGAAAATTTGTAACTCGATTAGATTTAGATGTTAGGGAAGGCGAAGTGAAAGGGTTCTCCCATAAATTAATTCCAATTTTCAGTGATGTTATTGCACCTGATCCATATGTAAGAGCGCTAATAGATGAACAAAGAGCACCATTTTCAGATCAGCTAAAAGAGGTTTTAGGCACTACTGATCAAGAATTATATAGACGTGGAAATTTTAATGGTACTTGGGATGATTTACTATGCAATGCATTAATAGATGAACGCGAAGCTGACATTGCCCTATCGCCAGGTTTTAGATGGGGACCTAGTTTGTTGCCGAGTCAAGATATTACCCGTGAAGACTTATTTAATGCCACTGCAATGTCTTATCCAGAGGCATATAGAACGGAAATGACTGGTGAATTCTTACATGTAATTTTAGAAGATGTAGCTGATAACCTATTTAATCCTGATCCATATTATCAACAAGGAGGCGATATGGTTAGAGTTGGTGGTATGGGCTATTCAATTGATGTATCAAAGCCTCAAGGTTCAAGAATAACAGATATGACAATTCTTAAAACTGGTGAAAAAGTTGAAGCAAATAAATCTTACCAAGTTGCAGGATGGGCTTCAGTTAATGAAAATACTGAAGGCCCAGCAATTTGGGATGTTGCCGAGAGTTGGATCAAAAAGCAAGAATCTGTGAGTATAGACCCAAACACTTCTGTAAAAGTTTCAGGAATATAAATATTTTAATTATTTTTTAATTACACATAATTTTATTTTTAAATTAAATTAATTATCTTGTGTTTTTAAGTAAGCTACAATTGCGTCTAAGTCTTTATCTTTCTTCAGTCCACCAAAAGACATTTTAGTGCCTTTAATGAATTT
>ENA-UZWT01000347-UZWT01000347.1-metagenome-genome-assembly--contig:-Day-1-50m-contig-347_pt1 | contig 11603 bp, 17 predicted proteins | sample MGYA00260338_ERZ794898 | MGnify/ENA metagenome assembly ERZ794898 | reverse complement strand
AGACTGGGCGACCAGAGACAGAGAGGCGATACTCAAGTTTGACATTATCGAGGTTGACCTCCTCGGCTGCAACCGTAGTGATACCTAGACCCGCAATGGATACCCCGAAGTAGTTATCACCACTGTATCCAATAGATGACGCCGCAACAGGGGAACCTCCTAGCGTAGTGCTGAACATGTCAGTGTAAACTCGACCGCTAGGGGGGATGTAGCCATCCGATCCTTGGTTCTCTGTGAGGCTCTGATCCTTCAAGCCGCCCCACATTGGGTAGAAGTTCGTGTTGTTACCAAGGTTAGTGAAGAAGATATTCTCAGCACCCGATGACATCTTGTGCTGCTCACCCAAGAACAGGGAGTTCAGCGTGGTCTCGATGGCTTTGCTAGCGATGATCTTCTCGTTTACGGCATCATAGGACAGGTAAGAGAGGACCGTAGCCTGATCCGTTGTGAGTGTTGAGTTGAATGCACTGCTGTTAACACTGACCCACTGGCTAGAATCTACGTCGTTGTAGTATGCGTAAAGTTTGAGTTGTGTGCTGTCTAGCCATAGGTCGCCCGCATCTGGTGATACTGGCGCAGTGTCTGATACGGTTAAAATGCTTTGCTTGCCGTCTAGCCCTGCTTGAGTTGCTGTTGATACTGGCTTGTCTGCGTCGCTTGTATTATCCACATTATCTATTAATAACATTTGCTTAGTTTGCGGAACAGTTAAATCTTCTACATCTCCACTGCCTGATGTGGCTCTACCCTTTATTCTATTAGTAGGCATTGAAGCCAGCTTATCGTTACTAATCGCTCCTCTATTTACTACTGGAGCACTAACGGTTCCGCCAATATCTCCGCCTAATTCTATTTTGTCTTGAGAATTAACTAAGACCTGAGAATCCGTTAAATCTATTTTTGAATTTATACTAGTGCCTGTTGAGTATTCAATATCGTTCCCATCTATTACAACGTTTGGCCCTGTAATACCGTTCACGCTATCTAACTTATTGCTTTCTAAATCAGAAATAGCTTGATCAATTACAATTCCGCCACCTTTAATCAATTCTATGTTTGTGCCATCCAAATTATCAAGTTGTGTAGCATTTGAATTTACAACCGATTTAATTTCATTTGCGTCATCTGCTCTGAATTTTTCATTAGCAGGATTAGGAATGTCTACTGATTTTACCTTATCTGTGTATGTTATCTGTTGTGCCATATCTTAAAAATTTGTGTATCTAATATCAGGGCTTGTTGAAAGACCCATTGAAGTATCTGATTGAGTTGTGTTTGGTCTTAAATAATCTAAGGTAGTATCATCTAATTCAGTAATTAAAGATCTGTTATCCATTAAATATTTCTTTAGCCTATTTTCATACATTACACGACTTGCATCAGCTTGGCGGATAAGCATACCCATGTCGCTAGAATCTATCATATTGACTTCGGTTGTGTCTCCGTAGCTTATACCTTCAGCACCAATTTTAATAAACATTCTCGGCAATGCTAGTTGATAAGTCTGCCAACAAACAACCTTCTTTAATGAACAGAAATTGCTATCCCAAATTGTAGAATAAACACCTTGAAGTCCATTTTCTGTATTGTAGTCTGTAGTAATTTTAATCAACAATGCGGTTCCGATTAAATTCTCAGTTGCTAAATCAATCGCTTGAACTATCATTGGTTCTAAATAGTTTGAATCATAGCTATCTGAAATTCCGCAAACTTCTCTTAAATCATCTATACTAATTGGTAATTGTGCCATGTTAGATTTTATTAATTAATTCTTTTAATTTACTCAAAGTATATGCGCCTCTATTCGGCATATCAATTGGCCTAGTTTCGCTTGTTCTTTGTTTTGTCTTTGCAGTTCCTGTTGGCGTCATGCCTCTTCTATCGGCCATGCTTTCACTTAAAGCCTTGTCTTGAGCTATTGGACTTTTTGCATCTATACCATCCCCTTTTTTATTCACGAATGTTATGCGCTCAAATTTATGGTGGCAGTATTTTCCGCCTTTCCAGCTAAAGATGTCGTAATTTGAAGCCCCTTTAGGCCCAAATCCTGCATTAACATTTGCGAAGCTCATGTTCACAATATCCTCATATCGATAAATTTTATTAGCCTTTAACATTTTATTGCAAAATTCTCTCTGCCCTGTTCGATCGCCTGAATATCTATATCTTATTTTGTACTCAACATTTCCTTTGTTACCATCTTGGTTACTTTCTGAGTTTGGCCTAGCAGTTCCTGTTTTGGCAAGTTTTACATTTTGCTCTAAAAAAATACTTTCTTCATCTTGTGTTCCTGCTGCATCTTCAATGCTTTCAATTTCCCAGCCTTCAAAATCTTCAATAGAATTTGCTTGCTCAATTATTTGATCTAAAGTAATGTGTTTGCTTAACTGAGTAAATTCTTCTTGTAACCATGTTTCAGCTTCTTCATCTGTAAAGCCATAGCCGCCCTTTAAAGTTAACTTAGCCTGAGCCTTTGTTATTAGCCCTTTCTTAAATTTCCTTACAATTCGCTCGATGTTTTGGAATTGCCTTCCTGTTAAGTTCTTAATGTTATCATTTACAAGTTCAGTCGATACGTTTTCTTGTACCTCTTCCTGCACTGATTCATTACGTTCTATTCCATCAATAAAACTTAACTCGCCTTTTAACTCTAATTCACTAAATAAAGGATTTAATATCTCTAGTAAATTAACCCTATTCGGTTCAACTACTTTAGACTTTAAAGTATTTAACGCCCATTGCATTTCAGCCTCCGCATCTCCAAAGCCTGTTGGTTTAATATTCAAGCCACTAATTAAAGTTGGGCTTGGTATTCTCCAACCTTTTAAAATACCGCTTTCAGCTACTTGATAATTTACTTGCTTGCTTTCTTTAGAATTATCGTTTAATAAGGTTATCGTAGGGCTTACCGTTTCTCCTGCCTTAGTATGGACCGTTGCAGTTTTACCTTTATTAGCGACTCCTGAAAGGCTATTATTGATTGCGTTAGTGTCTTTTATATCTTGCTCAGGATCGCCGCTTGTTGGCATTGTTATAATTGCACTCGGCGTCATTCCGTTTTGCGCTCCATGATTATCGCCCATATAAAGGCTAATCTCAAACTCAATTGGATCAGTAGCACTTAAATAACTTGGTCTACCATAGGGTAAATCAAATATCCCTGAATCGTACCAATACAATAAACTTCGTGGACTAAATTGGTCATAAGTTGGTATTTCCTGACCTGTAGTATAATTATGATTAACACTAGTGTCCCAAGATTTCTTAAACCTAAAAACTGCAGGAACTCCATTCGAAATAGAATCTACCCTTATTTGACTGGGATTAATAATATTAATCTCAACAATCCTATTCAAAGCATTCCTGACAATTTCTAAACAAACCGCATTGTGAATCTTTCTTAGCCTTTCTAATCTTGTTAAAAAGTTATTATTAAAGAATTTCTTTATTATCGCCTCGTCAAGTATATTATCACTAATTAAACCCTTACCTATAATATAACCTGTTAAATCATCAACTACACATTGATGTGTTGGACTATTCGAATAAAGCCCATCTAAATAATTAGGAAATAAATTGTCCATCCCATTAGGGATATATCCATTAGCTTTCCTTTGAATGTTAATACTATTGGTTGTATATCTTGATAATTCAATCTTCATGACATTAAAAAGTCTAAAGTATAATCAAATACTGTGTTAATAATTTCATAATCTTCCATTAAGTGAACAAAGCCATATTTTAAAATTACTCCATTTTGTAAAATTTGATAGCTATAAGTATCATCTTTCAACAAATAACTCTCTTCCAAATATACTTCTAAAGAATAAAAGCCCAAACCAATTTGGCTAAGGCTTTTATCTAAAGTTATTGCTGAACGTGTAGGAGAATTAAGCCTTAGTTGTACGCTTTCCGCTTCGTTTACTTTTTGATGGTTTAGAAACAATTTTACTGTCGATGTCTGATTCTTTTTTATTGTTATCATCTAAAAGTGCTTTAATTGTTTCTTTATCCTTATCTGAAGTATGAGCATTAACTACATAACTGTTTTTACCTATATGGTAATGTCCGTCTTTTAACATTACTTAATTAATTTTCGTTGACTTTCAATCAGTTCTTTATTAGTGACTTTAGCCTCTAAGTTTGGATTATTCTTTAAAAACACTTGAACATCTTTATCCGATGTGTCCGCTGAAATACTAATCTTTCCCTTGCCTATAAAAGTACCAAATAAATAACTAACTTTCTTTACTGGTTCTGCTTTTTTCTTTACCGATTCTGCTTTTTTCTTTGCCATAATATTATGCTTCTGTTACTGTAAATGCGTCTGTAAAAGCCGTAAAAGATGATACAACTGGAGCTATATAAGTAGACTGCCCTGTTAAACTTAAAGTGGCACCTTTTGCATCTCCTGCAGCTTGACCGCTTGCTTGACCATCTCCGCCGTCTGCTTGCATTCCTGCAATATCCGTTCCGAAAAACTCATAAGTTCCATTAGTGTAAGCAACTAAAACCTCAGTAACGCCTTTATTAATGTTCTGAATTAATGCCTTTTGTGGAGCACTATTTCCATGAACCATTCCGCTTATTGTTTGCAAATAAAACAATGAATTATTGTCTGCTGAAGCGTTTGTTGGATTGGTTACAGAAAAGCTATTTTGCTTAGGCTCAAGTACGAATGCTGCTCCATCTGTACCTGCAATTGAAATCTCGCCATCTACCACAGTATATGTAATGCCTGCATCAATTCTAGCAGCTTTATCAATAAAATAAAGTTTACTAATTCCGCTAATATCCTTACAACCTGCTTTTAGTGCCGTTAATGTTATTTCACACATATTCTTAATATATTAAATGAAGGGAGGATATTGCACCTCCCTATATTATTTTAACTATACAGTCGTATCTTCGCTTGTAACCCAGTCAGTACTTACAATTCCTGCGCCATAACCGAAATTACCAAATATGTTCGCTTGGTTTTTCAAGTTATCTTTTTGGTCAATTACGTCTAAGCTAATAATCTCAGAAGGTGCACTTGGCATTCCTATTCCTAAGTTATCCGCTTTTCCTAATACCATCCATCTGCTATTCAAGTTAGGAACAACCTTTAATTCAAAACCACCAAAGTTTGTTGGCTCGCTTGATAACACTGCCATGTTTTGAGTTTGTAAACTTCTTCTATATGCCCATGCAGTTGCAGGAGATACAAAGAAGCTAGTCCCTAATTGATCGTTTAATAAAGCAGTTGGAACCTGGTCAACCATGTCGTTGAATCTTGCTTGAATAGTTGTTGGATCAGTGAATGAATTAGCACCTGCAATAATTTGATCTGTTAAAGTTGCCGCTGTTAACTTATCATTAATCAAGTGAATAAATCCATCAATAGTACCTGCAGGATCGCCAGTTGCTCCACCATTAGAACACCATATTTCGTTTTCTACGTCTTTTAACGCTTCCTCTGTAATGTTCATTACCATTGCTTCAGCTAGTTCCGCAGGGATGCCCATGTTGTGAATATTTGCAACTGCATCTTTCCACTCTGTATTTTTGAATAAATCGTAAGGTACAGGAAGGTTAATTGATTTTTTATCAACTGGAAATTCAGTATCTGAAATAGTTGCGTTTCCTGCTTCACTTGGAGCAGTTGCATACGATTGAACTACTGAACCAGTGGTCATTTCCCACATTGAGAATTTATCTCTTGTTCCTTGTACTTGTCTAATCCCAAATGAAGGATCAAACGAAGCAGCCTTTAATACTGCTTCTAAAAATATTTGCTCGACTCTACTTATAGAATCTGACGTTTGTGTTACTGTTACTGCCATTGTTAATTAAATTTTCTGTTGTTTAAAAAGTTGTTAATTGTTGTAGGTTGTATTTCTGTACTTAACTTAGTTACTGATTCAGGAGTAGAATCTTCAACTTTGCTTAATAAAGTTTTGTTGTTTTCTACTTGCTCTGATAACTTAGTTAATTCTGCTTTTAAATTTTCGTTTTCTTTGTTTGCTGATTCTAATGATTCAGATAATTTAGAAACTTTATTATCTAATGCGATAATTGCCTCTGCTGATTTCATTTGAATTTTAGAAACTTCTTCTTCAGCTTCTTCTTTCTTTTCTTCAACTGATTCTCTTGCTATAAGAACACCGCCCTCGGCAATGTACTTTACACCTTCAGAAACAAAAGAACCGCTATAAGGATCTTGCATTGCTTCATCTGCAAATACTTTTTCACCTTCTACAAATTGGTCTGGAGTATATACCATTTGACCGTTTTCGGTTTTAATTGAAACCGCTAATTTAACTGCTTCGCTTGATTCTGCAATCTCAGATAACTTCGTTACAAAATCTTTAGCTAATTGTGTTACTTTGTTCATTTTATTTATTGATTTTAATTTTACTTCTTCATTTTCTACTAGTTCAAAATCTTCAAAAAGACCTTCTATTGATATGCCTTTAATTTTTCCTGATTTAATATTGGCTCTTGCTTCTTCGTTATCAACCTTTATACCTGCCATTAAAGTTCCTTCAACAACATCAAAACCTAATTTAGTTGCTTTATCCATGGCAGGATCTTCTACTAGCCATAATTCAACTACGTTAACTTTATCAATTATTTTGTCGCTATGTTCTTCGTTGAAGTTATCTAAAGATTTAGCTTTCATCATATCATGAGCCGCTTCTTCAATAGTTTCTTTTGAGAAAAATATCTGATACTCTTCGCCTGAAGGGCTTACTCTTTTAATCTTTTGCTCAGGGATAAGTACAGGACTATATATGATTCCCTTTTCTTCGCTTAGATAAATATTAGACTCAGCTTTTTTTCCTTCTTCAGATAGGTAGATAAAATCTTCTTCAATCGCAGGGTTTTCAACCAATGCAATTGCGTGAATTGCGTGGCTTAAATTCTTACGTTTTTTTAGTTCAAAGACTTTCATAAAGTAAAAGTACAAACTTGTAAATGGTGTTATTAAAATGTTTACTTTTGGTTTACAAAATTTAAACATGATACAACCGTTTTACTATTTAAAGGAAATTGAGAAATACGATAATAAGCACCTTTGTTTGTTATTAGGTATAAGCCGACAAACAGTTTGGAATTGGGAGCATAAAGGAATGCCATTCCATAAAGTTAAAAGTTCTAAGTACTATATTTTAGAAGAGGTTTTAGATTGGATGAGATGCCAGCCAAAGCTAATAGAAATTTATATCGAATTCAAAAGAAAAATAAATAATTAAAAAATATTAGTATAACTAAAAAATATTATTATATTTGCCAAACAATCTCCTCCTAACATTATAGAGATTAAAAAAATTCACAGTAACCCTGTTACCGATTTTAGAAGTTAGGAGCTAAATGAAGTAATGGGGTTTTTTAATTTAAAGTTTGTAGGTATCTAAATAAACCTTCATTAAATATGGGAAATTATAAATTAGTGTGTTATGGAACACATGAAAGTGAAACAGATCAGCATGAGCTATGTGCTTATAGAAATCAACAAAATGATTTATTCATAAATATTACTGGATATTCTGAGGAATGTATTGTTTTAGATTGTGAAACTGCGGTTAGATTTAGCCGTGAAATTAGAAGAGTTATCGCAGAAATGAAGGAGGTAGATAATGAATAGTTTTGACTTATCAAGATCATGGTTTAATTTTTCTTTTGAAAATCCTGAAAAAATAAAGCCTATACATTCTTCTATTTTCTTTTTTGCTATTGAACATTGTAATAGATTAGGAAATAAAGAAAAGTTTGGTTTTCCCTCTCAAATGACAATGGACGCAATAGGAGTTAAGAAATATCAAACCTATGGAAAAGCATTAAGTGATTTAGAAGAATGGGGGTTTATTACATTTATAGAAAGATCCAAAAATCAATACTCAGCTAATATAATTAGTATAAATGCCCCTACAAAAAATGGCATAGCACGGGGCAAAGCATTGGACAAAGCAACGATAAAGCACGGGGCAAAGCAAGGGCATAGCACAGGGCAAGGCAAGGACAGTATAGATAAACCATTAAACCAAGAAACCATTAAACCATTATTTAAAGATGAAGATTTAAAAAATGAACTTTATGTTAAACCACATTTAAGAGATGGATTTAATCCAGTTTCTAATGATAATCAATTTAATAAACATACATTCGTAGCATGGTTTAATACTTCACTTGATTATATTGGATTTAATGGAGCACTTAAAAGTTTATCTAAAGAAGATAATAACAAACTAAATATTCTACTTGATAAAGGCTACACTATCCAAGATTTTAAAATAGCATTTAAAAACTTTCAAGGAAGTACATTTTACAAAAAAGAAGGACACATAACTACTACACAATTTTTAAAAGGAGACACGTTTGATAGATTTTTAATAATGGGAGATAGTAAGGTTAAACAAACTAAAGGAGGGGATGTAACACAATGGTAAAAGGATTTGAAATAATAGATTATAGCATACTAGATGAAGTTAATAAGTATCGTGAGACCTATCATAACAAAGGAAAATATGTTGGTTTTGAAAATATAGATGAATATTATACTATGCAGCTTGGCAATGTTACCGACTGGACAGGCTATCCAATGAGTGGAAAAACTCAAGTACTAATGGAAGTGCTTTTAAATACTTCTAAGTTTTATGGATGGAAGCATTTATTATATTTGCCTGATGTTGGAACTCCTGTTGAAATTATAGCTGATCTACTTCATAAATTAACAGGTAAAACATTCAATAATAAATACGATAATTTTATTCAAGAACAAGATATTATAAAAGATTTATCTTGGATTTTAGAACACTTTAAAATATTAACTAAAAAAGAAGTTAAAGCAAGGATGACACCTTTCCAATTTTATGATTTAGCTGCCTCAATGAAAGGACAAATACAAACTGCTAATGTTGATAGTTGGAAAGATTTAGCACACCCATATGATAAGTATGGCGGTTATGCTACTTACTTAGAAGTTATTTTACCGTATAGGAATCAAATTGCTGAAGATAATAATATCCATATAAATACTATCATACATCCTAAGCTAACTGAAAAGGAAAACGGAATAAGAAAGGCTCCTACTCCTTATGATTTAAAAGGAGGCTCTGAATGGTTTAATAGTGGTAAGTGCATGATAACGGTTCATAGAGAAAGTAAAGACGATAACCTTTGTCAATTGTATTTTAATAAAATAAAACCTAGAAGCGTTGGAAGTACTGGCAGTTGTGAACTAAAGTTTGATCTTACTAAATTCGTTTACTATACCGAAGATAACAACGATAGAATTTATGCAGCTAAAAAAGGAGAATCTAAAGGCATAGAAGTAAAACCTAAGCCACTTGAAATAAATAAAAACTTTGACAATGAAGCACCTTTCTAAAGAAGAAATAGAACAACTATTCAAAACAGGTTTATCAAATTACAAATCTGTATTTTTTACACCTATCGAATTAGAACGAATATTTAAAAGCGTAATTGATTCGGAAAGTTTAGAATCTATTAATTTAAAGTTAACAGAATTTGAAACTTATTTACAGGCTCTTGAAATAAAACTTTTAAGGCATCCTATCACAAACGTTAAGAAAGAACAATTGGATCGCTTAGAAGCCATGAAAAGTACCTTAGAATTGATTTATCAAATAAACTTTGTAAACGAAACACAAAAAAAGATAATTTCAGATTTAAGATTGAAGTTATTTAAATCAGAAAAAGAAAATTATAAACTAAAAAAAGTAATAGAAGAATGAAAAAATACAAGATATTAAACCTTTATGCTTGTCTTGGAGGTAATAGATATAAGTGGGGAGAAGTAGCTGACAATTTAGAAATTACTGCTGTTGAATTAGATACAGAATTAGCAAGGTTGTACCAAGAACGCTTTCCAAATGATAAAGTAATTGTTGCAGATGCTCATAAATATCTTTTAGACAATTTTAAAGAGTTTGACTTTATATGGACTTCTGCACCTTGCCCAACACATAGCAGAGCTAGGTATTGGAATAGTAGCAACTACGATACAACTACAAAAGCAGTTTACCCTGATATGAAATTGTATGAAGAAATATTGTTATTACAACACTATTTTAAAGGGAAATATGTTGTTGAAAATGTAATACCATATTATGAGCCTTTAATACCAGCTAAAAAAAGAGGTAGGCACTTGTATTGGACTAACTTTAATTTACCAAATAATCTAAATGATAGACGTTTTAAAATTTCACAAACTAAAAACGAACTCCAGGAATTATGTAAATTTCACAAAATAGATTTGACAAATTATAATGGTACACAAAGTAAAGTAAAAATAGGTAGAAATTTAGTTGATTTTGAAGCAGGTAAAACAATATTACAAACTGCTTTAAACATTCAAAATAAAAGCCAATCAAATCAATTAGATATATTTAATAAACTAACAATAAAACAATAACAATGGATAATTTAGTAGCAGTAGAAAGCGTAGTAAAGTGCTTAAGATCATTTAAAGTATTTAGTAAAGGCAAACAATATAAAATTAAGGGTTTTGGTTCAACTAAAATTAACCGCCCGTTTTGGATATTCATGAGTTTGCATGATAACAACATCGAATTTAAAGTATTTAAAGATACTGCCAATAGGTTAGTTGAAGATGGTGTATTAAAAAATCTTTAGAATATTTTAATTATATTTGCATGGTAATTAAAAAACAAACTATGAACACAATACAAAAAACAGATATTTATACAAGCCACTGCCAAAAGGTTTCCTTTGGAACTGTTGCTTATGATTTTAATAGCACCTTAGCTAAATTGTTAGATTACTTTAAAATGCCAGTAGAAGAAGCATTTGTAAGGGAAAGACGTATAAATGATTTTAAACCAATTTTTGCAATTACATTGCTTAGTCTAGATATAAACTACAACAATAAGATATTAGGCGAATTAAGCCATTTATTTAGTAGGGATAGAATTTATCAATGGTCCACAATATTTAAGCAAAGATTTATTAATGATGAAGATTTTAGAAACAAATCAATTCATTTCTTTGAGAACCATTTATCAGAATTAACAAGAAGGAACTTAATAAGAAAATTTAAAACTGAAGAACTATGAGAAAGTTTGAAGAACCAAAAGAGATTACATGGAGTGATTTATTTAAAGCTATGATCTTTGTAGGTATTTTTATCTTAACCGCTTATATTTTAACCACTTGCTTTGTAGTATTTTTTGCGAAAAGTTTTTATAGTATAATTTAAACCATGAAGTGTAAAAATTGCAAAGATAAATTTGAGCCTAAAAAATTCAATTGGAAATATTGTGATAAGGATGAATGTCACAATGTAGGAGTAAAAGAATTAGTTTCTAAAGTTAGATTGCAAAATAAAAAGAAGCAAAGGAAAAAGACTAAGGAAATAAAAGCATCTTTAAAAACCAAATCAGAATGGCTAAAGGATTTACAAACGGTATTTAATAAGTTTATTCGGTTAAGAGATGAAGGGCTTAACTGCATAAGTTGTAATAAACCACCTAAGAAAAAAAATGCAGGGCATTATAGAAGTGTTGGAGCAAATCCTGAGTTAAGGTTTACCGAATTAAATTGTCATCTACAATGTGAGCATTGCAATACTTATTTGC
>ENA-UZWT01003576-UZWT01003576.1-metagenome-genome-assembly--contig:-Day-1-50m-contig-3576_pt1 | contig 11607 bp, 13 predicted proteins | sample MGYA00260338_ERZ794898 | MGnify/ENA metagenome assembly ERZ794898 | reverse complement strand
GTATTATCTTTTCTGAGTCTCTTCAATCCATTTAGAATACTTCCATCAGGTAAAACTGCTTCTATCCCAAGACATAAGTCACGAGTATTGCCATAACGTACTACCTGTACACCACCTGCATTTGTTGCAAGATTTCCACCAATTCTACAGGATCCCTGTGAAGCTAATGCCAAAGGAAATAACCTATCTATATTACTTGCGGCCTGCCTTACGTTTTCTAAAATTGCCCCCGCTTCCACAATGATAATATTTTCATCAGGTAGAATGTCTCGGATAGCTTGCATTCTCTCGACTGATAGCAAAATTGTATCTTTATTAGTTTTAATTGTTTGACCACCTACTAACCCTGTACCACCAGCATAAGGGATAACCCTAATATTATTTTGATTACAAAAACTTATGATTTCTGATACTTGCTTTGTAGTTTTGGGCTTTATTATTGGCATAGGGTTTGATTGATATCGCCCCCTTGGCTCTTCAAGGTAATTTTTTTCTGCCAAACTAATTAAATCTGAGCCAAATTTAGCAACCAAAATATCAAATATTTTATCCATTTTTTTCATTTACCTTAGTCAATCCCTGCTTCAGTTTTACCACGCCTATCATTTCGTAAATTAGCATATAGTACATGGCTTCTCCAACGGCCTGAAATCTGCAAATAACTTTGAGCCACACCTTCATATTTAAAACCCGACTTTTCCAACAAGCCTCGTGACGCAAAATTATTTGGTAAAGTAGCTGCTTCAATTCTACTAAGGTCAATTTTAGAAAAGCTGTAAGCAACCACCGCTTTTACCGCTTCTGACATATACCCTAATCTTGCAAAATCTTGACCAATCCAATAGCCAAGCGTGCCCGATTGAGATGGTCCTCGGCGAATATTATCTAGTGTGATAGCTCCTACTAATTGGTTATCATTTCTTCTAATAATAAATAATGGAAGACTGCTTAAATTCTTGAACGATTTATTTGCCCAATAAACTCTATTTTGGAATGCACGTTTAGAAAAATAATCTGGAGACCACACAGGTTCCCAGTTCTCTAAAAATTGCTTAGATTTTTGCCTTTGTCCCACCCACTGCAAATGGTCACTCATCATGGGCAATCTTAAAATACAACTAGGTGTTTCCAATGTCAGAGCTAATTGTTGTTTTCGAAACATTACTAGTCTACCAAACGTTTCTCTAGATCGTTAACATCAGGGGCACCTTCAACTGGTCCATATAATGCATAAGCAATAGAAGATTCACATAAACTTTGAGCAAAGTTTTTGACATGGCTAGCACTAACAGCATCAATTTTACTTATTATTTCATCTAAATCTGGAACTCGGTTAAATATTAAAATAGTACGCGCCAAACGCTCACAGCGTGAAGATGCGCCCTCTAAACCCATTAACATTCCAGCTTTCATTTGCGCACGCGACCTAGCCACTTCTTCATCTGTGATATCAGCAGCTGAGCGTTTTATTTCATCAATAGTAATATTTGCAAGACCAGAAATATCATCCGAGCTTGTACCAGAGTATATAGTCATCATTCCACTATCAGCGAATGCACCTGCAGAGGCATATATTGAATAACATAGCCCACGTTTTTCTCTAATTTCTTGAAATAAGCGAGATGACATTCCACCGCCTAAAGCAGAAGCGTAAATTTGTGCTGTATATATGTTATCATCTAAATAGCTTGCTGATTCAAAAGAAAGTGCAAAATGCGCTTGTTCTAAATTTTTGATTACTCGAACTTCGCCACCAATAAAATTTGAAGGTTCATTTAAGAATTTTGAAGTGCGCTTTAAGCCGCCAAATAAAATTTTTGCTTCTTTTACAAGGGCATCATGATCTACTGCACCAGCTGCCGAGAGAACCATCTGCTCAGGACCGTAGTGCTCATTAACAAAATTCTGTAAGTCTTCGCGATTAAATGATCTCACATTTTCTGTACTTCCTAAAATTGCTCTCCCCATAGCTTGATTGGGATATGCTGTATCCTGAAGCCAATCAAATATAATATCATCAGGTGTATCTAAGGATTGGCCTATTTCTTGTAATATAACACCACGCTCTATTTCTAATTCTTTAGGGTCAAATACTGAATTCAATACAATGTCTGAAATTACATCTAATGCTAAAGGAACATCATTCTCAAGAACTCGGACATAATACGCAGTCATTTCTCGACTTGTATATGCGTTAATATAACCACCAACATCTTCAATTGCTTCAGCTATTTCCAGAGCATTTCGTTTTTTTGTTCCTTTGAATGCCATGTGCTCAAGAAAATGTGCAATACCATTTTGTTTGAAGCTTTCATTTCGACACCCTGCATTAACCCATACGCCTAAAGATGCTGATTTCAATCCTGACATACGTTCACTAACTATGCGAAAACCGTTATCAAGTGTTGTAATTCTCACATTACTATTCATTTTATACCTTTTCGTATAATTGCCTCTAGTGCGTTCAAATCACCTGGTACACGAGTCATTCTTTCATCACGATCATATAGATCAGCCATGTGAGAGGGCAAATCTGGGATTACGCCACAAGCTTTTTGAACTGCATCTGGGAACTTTGCTGGATGCGCTGTTGCTAATGTGATCATTGGTGATTTACCCATTTGATCCTCCGAAACACTTACACCAATTGCACTATGTGGACATAATATTTCACCCATGGATCTATGGTATTTTTTAATTGCTTGAATAGTTTCAATGTCTGAACAGCATCCACTATCAAATTCATTTATTAATTGTTTGTTAGCTTCATTTGATAAAGTAAATGTCCCATCATTTTTCAAAGCATCAAACAATTCTGTTACTTTTGAACCGTCACGTTGGTATAGGTCAAAAATTAAACGTTCAAAGTTTGAGCTAACTTGAATATCCATTGATGGGCTAATAGATGGCTTAACTTCAGACTTTGTGTGGTTTCCTGTTTTAACAGTTCTATGCAGGATATCATTTTGATTAGTTGCAATAATCAAGCGATCAATTGGTAGACCCATCTTTTTTGCAACATAACCTGCAAAAATATCCCCAAAGTTGCCTGTTGGAACAGAAAATGAAACTTTTCGATTAGGTGCACCTATAGCAACAGCAGAAGTAAAATAATAAACAACTTGAGCTAAAACCCTAGCCCAATTAATTGAATTTACTCCAGCTAATCTTACCTCATCTCGAAAATCAAAATCATTAAACATATCTTTTAGTAATGCTTGGCAAGTATCAAAATCTCCATCAACTGCCAACGCATGGACGTTTGTTTCTTGGGGGGTTGTCATTTGACGGCGCTGAACTTCAGAAACTCTACCATGTGGATACATTATAAATAAATCAACTGAGTCTAACCCTTTAAAAGCTTCCATTGCTGCAGACCCTGTATCACCTGAGGTTGCACCAACTATAGTAACTTTTTCACCACGTCGTTTTAACGCTGCCTCAAACATCTGACCTATCAACTGCATTGCAACATCTTTAAATGCCAATGTTGGCCCATGAAACAATTCTAATAAGAAATGATTCTCAGAAAGCTGAACCATTGGGCACTTTGCTCTATGTGAAAAACCAGAATAAGCTGTTTTGATTATCCTTTTAAATTCATCGTCTGAAAACGTATCACCAATAAATGGCTTCATTATTTCAAATGCAACTTCTTCATAAGATTTAGTTGAAAATGAAGAAATTTGCTGAACTGAAAGCAATGGGTATTCTTCTGGCACATAAAGTCCTCCATCACGCGCCAAGCCAGTTAGCATAGCTTCTTCAAAATTTAGGTCAGGAGCTTTACCTCGAGTGGAAACATACTTCATTATTGCAATCCTAAACTGTTTTTTGTTTAATACGCCAAAGCAAGTATATTGTCATTAGAAACCAAACTAATGCTAGCGAAAACCAAGTTATTGCGTATTCCCTGTGATCATTTTTTATGTTCAAAGAAATTGGGAAAGGCATTACGTCTTTATAGTCAATCCAATTGTCATTTTCTTTTATTTGCACCTGTTCTGCAACAACCAAAAATGGTTCAACTTTTAGCTGATTAGCCATGTCAGGAACAAATCGTGAGAACCAAATATTATTTATAATGTCAGGTTTAGGGGTAAAGCTATCATCATGATCATCAGGATAAGAGATGTAGCCTATAACTCTTGCATCACCAGTAGTTCGGATTTCATTTTTTTTAGTTTTTTCAACCCATCCTAAATCAACCAGTATAGATAATTCGTTCCAGTCAAACTCAGATACAATTCTATATCCTAAACCATCTTTTTGAGGTGCATATACATGAGCTTCATTATTTTTTATTTCTCCTTCGAAGAATACTCTTAAATAGTTATGTGTTTCAGGCGATGATGTTTTATAATTATCATTTAGCGAAATGGGTTCCCCATTTCGTCTTTCATAAATTTTTGAAATTACGTCATTCTTCCATTCAAGACGCTGCATCTGCCATACACCCAGCGATACCAAAACAATTACTCCAACCAAACCAAACATTAATGGAAAAATCATTTTCTTAGCCATTTTAGACCTCTTTTAAAAAAGTAAAGCGTAGGAATCTCTCCCCACGCTTTTAAATTAATTTATTTAGTTAGTTAATTAACCACCCCAAATATATACTGCAGCAAATAAGAATAGCCACACCACATCAACAAAATGCCAATACCATGCGGCTGCTTCAAATCCTACATGTCGCTCTTGTGTAAAATGACCTTTGAGTGCGCGCAATAAACAAACTGCTAAAAATATTGTGCCAACAACAACATGAAAGCCATGGAAGCCTGTGGCCATGAAGAAGTTTGCACCATAAACATTATCTCTGAAACTAAATGCGGCGTGACCATATTCATAAACTTGGAAAACTGTAAAGATTGCACCTAGTACAATAGCACCCACTAGTCCCCAAACCAGACCTTTACGATCATTGTCGTGTGCAAGCGCATGGTGAGCCCAGGTAGCAAAACAACCTGAGCATAATAAGATCAATGTGTTAATAAGAGGTAAATGCCATGGATCGAATGTTTCAATACCTACTGGAGGCCAAACTCCATCAACTGCAGGTGACAAGGGGCCCATTGGATACATTGCATTTTTGAAAAAAGACCAAAACCAGGCGACAAAAAACATCACTTCAGACATGATAAACATAATGACACCGTAACGTAATCCAATAACAACAACTGGCGTGTGATCACCTGCTTCTGAATCAAATACGCATTCGCTCCACCATGCAAACATTGTGTATAATGTCATAATAAAGCCAATAATAAACAGCCATGGTGATAGTGGAATACCTCCGAGTTGAATTGGGTCTAGACCTCTACCTAAATGATGAGCTGCAAATACGGCTCCAACAAGCATTGTTAAGGCTGAAAGCCCACCAAATAATGGCCAAATGCTTGGAGTTAAAATGTGGTAATCGTGGTTTTTTTCATGTGCCATATGCCGACTCGTCCCTTAGCTTTCAGGATTGTTTACTGTGGATTGCACTGAGCTTGCAAGACTTGCTTGATCAGTGGGTAAATCTGTCGCATGAAATGTATATGATAGAGTAATGTTATTTACAAACTTAGCTTCTCGATCATCAATAATTTCAGGATCAACATAAAATGTAACAGGCATTTGAACTGTTTCACCAGGTTGCAAAACTTGCATCTCAAAACAAAAACACTCAATTTTATTAAAATAATATCCTGCTGAATAGGGATAAACATTAAAACTAGCGGTACCAGCTATAACTTTATCTGTTGGATTGTGAGCTTCATAAAAGGCCAAACCAGTCTCACCGATACGAAGCGTCATTTTTCTTTGGGTAGGCTTAAACTCCCAATCAATATTAGAGTCTAACGAACCATCAAATCGAACTGTAATATTTCGATCTAAAATTTCATCACTTTCATCAACAGCAGTTTGAGTTACCCCACCAAAGCCTGTGACACGGCAAAACCAATCATAAAAAGGCACAGCTGCAAATGACATTGCTAGCATGAAAAAAACTAGTGACAGTAATCTAAATGCAATCTTATTTTTGGAACTTATGCTCACTTAATATCTTCCAATTGTGGGCGCCTGACATGATCATAGGCCTCCAATGTTGCGCCACCCATCATTTTTGCTACTGTTATTGAAAACACCAAAGCCACAAAAGCAACTAAGATTAAACCTAAAATAAGATTATTTTTTTTTCGGATTTTTCGGATTTCTTCATCAGTCATTTAAAAAACCTGTGGCCATGCTATTAAACTTATATCCAGCGACCGCATCAACGCTTCAATAAGTAATGCTGTAAATAAAAGGAAAAGATAAAAAAGAGAAAACTTAAATAGTTTTCGCTCACCTGTATAATTGTCTTCTGTTGCGATTTTTTCGTTTCGTCGAAATAATTTCAATGATCCTAAGAGGAACATTAATGATAGAATTATTGAAAGAGTAAAATATATTGGACCCCCTATTGAAGTAAAGGCTAATCCTATTGAAAAAGGCGTTAAAAGAACTGTGTAGGTTAAAATGTGATTGCGTGTACTTTTTTTCCCATGAGTAACTGTTAGCATCGGTATCCCTGCTTTAGAATAATCTTCATTCATAAACAGTGCCAATGCCCAAAAATGGGGTGGTGTCCACATAAAGATAAGCATAAACATTCCAATTGCTTCGATTGATACTGATCCTGAAGCAGCAACCCAACCTACCATTGGGGGAAAAGCCCCAGCTGCACCACCAATAACAATATTTTGTGGTGTAGAACGTTTAAGCCACATCGAATAAATAACTGCATAAAAGAATATTGTGAAAGCAAGTAATGCTGCAGCAAGCCAGTTTGAAGCTAATCCCAACATTCCTACAGAAAGTACCGACATCCAGAGGCCAACCAACATTGCATTATTCGCAGACACTTTGCCAGATGGTACAGGTCTTTCTTGAGTTCTTTTCATGATGCTATCAATATCGGCATCCCACCACATATTTAAAGATCCCGATGCACCAGCACCCAAAGCAATGAATAACACTGAGGCAAATGCCAAAACAACGTTCATTGAACCAGGCGCAACTATCAATCCTACAGCTGCAGTAAAAACAACTAAAGACATAACCCGAGGCTTCAGTAACGAAATGTAGTTACCAAAGTCTGTTTGATCAGACGTTGTCTTTATTATCGTTTCTGTCATTTCAATTCCAAATTGATCAGTGGAGCTTTAATGATAACTACAAATTCTTAGTTATTTGAAGCTTCAACCTCTAAAACTTTATTCATATTTGCATCTGCGACTTGAACTGATCTAGGTAGACCTGCATATTCTTTTATCGCGCCATCCAACCAAGCTTCGTATTTTTCTTGGCTTACAACTTTTACTGTAATTGGCATGAATGAATGATCTTTGCCGCATAATTCCGAACATTGCCCAAAATATATACCTTCTTTTTCTGCTTTAAACCATAATTCTGCCAAACGACCGGGAACAGCATCTTGTTTGACACCAAATGCAGGTATCGTCCAAGAGTGTATAACATCAGCACCAGTAACTTGAACAACAACTGTTTTATTGACAGGAACAACAACGGCAGTATCTGTAGCTAGTAAATATTCATCCGCAGCATAGCCATATTCTTCTAAATCAGCACGATCTAACATAAAACTATCAAAACCAAATTCATGATCAACATATTCGTGTGACCAATACCATTGGTTTCCTGTAGCTTTTATAGTTACATCAGCTTCTGGAATTTCCATTTGCTTAAAAAGCAATGTGAGGCTTGGTGGAATTAAGCATAATAAAATTACTACAGGTATCAACGTCCAAGCTATTTCTATACCTGTATGATGAGTAAATGTCGCTGGTTCTGGATTACGTTTTGCACTGTAACGAAAAGCACAGATTAATAGTAAAGCCGTAACAAATAGTGATATTATAGTAATCACCCATAACAAAAATGTGTCATAGCTTTGAATATCACGTGCTACTTCAGTAACTGGAGGCTGCCAACCCATTAAACCATCAACCGGCTTACCAATTGTTTCTAATGTACCCAAGTTTTCTTGCGCCCATGAAGTGCTAGCAAGTAAAGTAGTTGTTAAAGCAGATACCGTGGCTAAAAAAAAGTTTCTTACTCGCATTCATTTCATCCTGTTTTTAAAAAATTCCGTTAATTTGGAATCTCCGATTGTGTCTTTAGTAAGCTAAAACCATAATAAGGCAGAAAGAACAAGCTTTCCGTTTGCGGCATTGCGCCGCTTGTGCCAAATTGTCATCTTAATATATAGGATACTCCAATGAGTAATGCATCTACACCTTTTCGACCTTTCGAAACTAATTTTGATTTAAATCAAGCATTAAATACTCTCAAAGACACAGTATATGGAGCTGACGATGGTGAAATGTTTTTGGAAAGGCAAAGATCAGAAGCATTATTATTAGATGATGGCCGGATTAAAACTGCAAATTATAATGCATCTGAAGGATTTGGACTTAGAGCAGTTAATGGCGAAACAGTCGGATATGCCCATTCGACTGAAATGACACAATCAGCACTTAATCGTGCAGCTGAAACAGCTAAACTTGCTATTGGTTCAGGCGGCGGTAAGCTTGCAGATCCACCTATTTCTACCAATCAAAGATTATATTCTGATATAGACCCGATTTCTGACACAGAATTTGGCTTAAAGATAGAGACCCTTAAAGAAATTGATAGCTTTGCTCGAGAATTAAATAATAAAGTTGTTCAAGTATCTGCTTCTTTGGTTGCAAGCTTACAAGAAGTTGAAATATTGCGTCCTGAAGGCACTTTAGTGCGAGATGTAAGGCCAATGGCTAGAATAAATATATCCATAACTGTAGAACACAATGGCCGACGAGAAAGCGGCAGCTCAGGTGGTGGTGGCAGACATGGTTTGGTTCAACTAACTAGGCCTGAGAATTGGAAACCAAATGTTATTGAAGCAATAAGAATTGCAATGGTTAATTTGAATGCAATACCAGCTCCTGCTGGACAGTTTGACGTTGTATTAGGTCCAGGTTGGCCCGGTATATTATTACATGAAGCGATTGGACATGGCTTAGAAGGTGATTTTAACAGAAAAAAAACTTCAGCATTTTCAGGATTAATGGGTCAACGAATTGCCGCAAAAGGTGTGACCGTTTTAGACGATGGAACCATTCCAGATCGCAGAGGATCAATAAGCTTTGATGATGAAGGGACTCAATCTCAAAAAAATACCCTCATAGAAGACGGTGTGCTTGTAGGGTACATGCAAGATCGGCAAAACTCTCGCCTTATGGGCGTAAAACCTACAGGAAATGGCCGTCGAGAAAGTTACGCACATGCCCCAATGCCTCGAATGACTAATACCTACATGTTAGGTGGTGATAATAATCCCAAGGATATTTTATCTAATTTAAAAGATGGCATTTACGCGGTAGGTTTTGGCGGGGGACAGGTCGATATTACAAATGGTAAATTTGTTTTCTCATGTACTGAGGCATATCGCGTTAAAAATGGAGTTGTTGGAGCCCCACTAAAGGGTGCAACATTAATTGGTGATGGTGCAACCGCCCTTAAACACATTCACGCTATTGGCAACGATATGGCACTTGATCCTGGAATGGGGAATTGTGGTAAAGCTGGCCAATGGGTGCCTGTTGGAGTAGGGCAACCTACTTTAATGATTGGAGGGTTAACTATTGGGGGCTCCAAAATATAAAAATTTATTTAGAATGCCATTTTGCTTACTTTTTATTCAAGTATTCTTTACAAAAGTCAAAAAATTTATAAATCTTTGGTCGGGGCTGTTGACATTCACCTTAAGAACAACACATGTTCCGCGCCCATAGACTAAGTATATTTACCTTCGAAGGAACGTCATGCCAGTTGTAGTTGTAGAAAGCCCAGCAAAGGCTAAAACCATAAATAAATACTTAGGATCTGATTATACAGTATTGGCATCTTACGGACACGTTCGAGACCTACCACCCAAAGATGGTTCAGTAGATATAGACAACGAATTTGAAATGAAATGGGAGGTAGCCTCTGACTCCAAAAAACACCTCAAAGCAATAGCAGATGCCCTAAAAGAAGATAATAATCTGATTCTAGCTACAGATCCTGATAGAGAAGGTGAAGCTATTTCGTGGCATTTAGAAGAAGCATTGCGTAAACGCAAAGTTATTAAAAAAGATACACCAGTGAGCCGAGTTGTCTTTAATGCAATAACAAAAAATGCAGTTTCTGANNGCATTAGATTATTTAGTTGGTTTTAATTTATCACCTGTATTATGGAGAAAATTACCCGGCGCAAAATCTGCCGGTAGAGTGCAATCTGTTTGTCTAAGACTAATTGTTGAAAGGGAAATGGAAATTGAAATTTTCAAACCAAGAGAATATTGGTCAGTAAAATCTCTTTTAAAAACTCCTCGGGGAAAAGAGTTTGAGTCATCATTGCGTATCTTAGGTGGAAAAAAACTAGATAAATTTGATATTAATAACGAAGTTTCTGCAGATTTAGCCGTTCAAGCAGTAAATTCTCGCAAACTAACAGTTACAAGCGTTGAAGCAAAACCTGCTAACAGGAATCCCTCCGCACCATTTATGACTTCAACATTACAACAAGAAGCAAGTCGTAAGTTTGGCTTTGGTGCACGGCAAACAATGAGTACTGCTCAACGTTTATACGAGGCAGGTCACATAACTTACATGAGAACTGATGGCATTGATATGGCACCTGAAGCAGTAACAGCTGCCCGAGATGCAATTGGGGCTAGATATGGTTCTAATTTCATTCCATCAGAGCCACGAATTTATAAGAATAAAGCAAAAAATGCTCAAGAAGCGCACGAATGTATTAGGCCAACTAATATGGAGATTTCTGCAGAGGACTTAAATAGATTAGAGCCTGATCAAAGAAAACTTTACGATTTGATCTGGAAACGTACTTTAGCAAGCCAAATGGCAAGTGCAAAAATGGAACGCACAACAATTGATATCTCTTCAGAGGATAATCAAATTGGATTGCGATCNNACTGGACAAGTTATAATTTTTGATGGGTTTTTAAAAGTTTACGAAGAGGGTCGTGATGATGAAGTTGTTGATGATAATGACAAACTTCTTCCTCAATTAACTGTAGGTGACTCAATTGAGAAAATACTAGTCAATCCAAATCAACATTTTACGCAACCCCCACCTCGTTACACTGAAGCCACATTAGTCAAACGTATGGAAGAGTTAGGCATTGGGCGGCCGTCTACATATGCGTCTATTGTTACCACTATTCAAACAAGAGAATACGTCAGGAGAGAAGGAAATAGACTAATTGCAGAAGACAAAGGTAGATTAGTAATTGCCTTTTTAGAAAATTATTTCAGACAATACGTTGGGTATAATTACACTGCTGGTCTTGAAGAAGAATTAGACAGTGTTTCGGCTGGTAAAGAAAATTATAAATCTGTTTTAGGACGTTTTTGGCGTGACTTTTCTGCTGCAATAAATGAAACAGCAGAATTACGAATTACTGAAGTACTTGAAAAAATCAATGACGTTTTAGAACCTCATCTTTTTCCAACAACTGAAAAGGGTGGAGACCCAAGACTTTGTCCAAATTGTGAAATTGGTCGCTT
>ENA-UZWT01008423-UZWT01008423.1-metagenome-genome-assembly--contig:-Day-1-50m-contig-8423_pt1 | contig 11758 bp, 11 predicted proteins | sample MGYA00260338_ERZ794898 | MGnify/ENA metagenome assembly ERZ794898 | reverse complement strand
TCTTTAATAAGAGCCTGTGCTTCTTTACCTTTAGATGTATTTAATAATCTAATTTTTCCAATAACTTGCTTTTTTGCTCTGTCATAATCTAAAGATTCTACAACATGAGAAACGTTAGCTAAACTAATATCAAAATCTTTAGGGTGGTCTAATTCACCTAAAAGCTTATTAGTCTTAACTTTTTCTTGTAATTCATTAATATGAGGCATTACTTCCTTTTCCTCATATATTCTGTTGTTCTTGTTCTTAACATCAAACTCTGTAAATACACCTTCTAATATGACTGATCCATCCTCATCAGTAGATATATCTAAATTTGATTTTTGTCTTTCAAGAATTAATAATTTTTTTCCTGACATTTTATAATAATTATTTGATTTATATATTACAATCTTTGTGGAGTTTTTATTAGAGGTCTGCTAATGGATCATCTTCAATACCATCATCTTTCTTTTCAGGTTTAAAATCTGCCTTATCAGCACCTAAAAGGATCTTTTCAATATCTTCTTCTGCATAATTTTCCTTCTCTAAATCTGATCTTTCTTTTGCTCTAGCATTAGCTTTTAAATCTTCACGAGTAAAGCCACCATATCTCTTAACCAAGAATCCTAAATCGAAGTATGGAATTTCCTCCATATCCGCAGTCATGGTACTTAATTGCGTTTTAAGATTACCAATAAAATCAACTCGTTTCGTTTGCAATTCCATTTCTTTCATTTCCTCAAAGACATTATCTTTAACAAAATTAAGTCCTAATCCAGATTTAAAAGAAACGTCATTTTTTAATTCTGGATGGTTAAGGCACATTTGAATATACATCGGCTTAACTAGCACTTCCTGAAATATAGATCTTAAACGATCAATAAATTTAGAGAATTTAATTTCATCTCTTAGCATCCCGCTGGCATCCATATCATAAGTATTTCCTCCTTCTTTATCAAATCTTGAGAAAGGTATTTTAGAAGCTAGTTTCAACCTATCTGCAAAGTATTTAAGAGATTCAGTATCTCCTAAATCTGGACCATCTCCTCCAATTGTACTAATCTCAGGGCTTTCCCCATCCTTTGAAGGTAACCAGTATTCTTTATTAAACGGCATCATTGGTTTTCCATTGGTTACAATTTCACCGCTTTCCTGATTAAAGTCAACCACTTCTCTATATGAATTCATTAATGATGCTAGAGATTGCTTTGCTCTTGTTTTAGATTTACCACCTACTGGTATAATAAATTGAGTTTTAAATGAAGCATTAGAAACAGCCCAGATAATTCTAGTAGTTTCCATAATTCTTAAAAGGTTAAACGATCTTATTAATCGCTCAACATAAGATATTCTCATTGGAGAATTAACTTGTGAATAAGAAAGGTATATAATTTGTGAATCCCATAACTTTCTTTCCTTAACACCTTGCCCTTTATATTGTACCCATTCTTTTTTTCCAGTGTCAGTGTCAATTCCTGGCATTAAGGAGATAGGATCTAATTCTTTAAATCCTATAATCTCTGTCTGTTTATCATTGTATACTATTTCAAATGCAAGGAATCCATCTACCAAGAATTTTCTAAAGTAATTCCAAGGTTGTACTGAATCATTAAAACCAAAGTAATTATAAAGGTTATTATATACATCACCAATTTCATCTTCAATTGAAGCTGCTATATGTCCATGAAAATTGGAGTATGCCATAAAATTAGATTCATCAAATACAATAGCCTCATCGGTAATTACATCCAAGATATCTTCTATTTCATCTTGTACTGCGTATTGCCTAAGCTCATCTCTCTTTCTTTCATAATCCCTATCAAAGATAGAGATATTCTTTTTCATTGTAGTATCTGTTAATGATAATGCAGCAAATGCACCATACATATCATCCGAGTCTGATCCCATTGGATTAAAAGTATAACCCATAGTGTTTTCCGTAAAACCTACTGCGCGAGAATTACGGATGATCATATCATCATAAGCCATACCTAGATTAGAAAGATCTTTTAAAATCTTCCTTACTGGATTTCCTGTACTTAAGGGTCCTCTTCTATCTGTAAAACCTGCCATATTGGGTTATCTTTTATTTTTTATATATTCTTATAATATAATGCCTGTGCTTCATTAATATTTCCACCAAAGAAATGGTTTTGGTTGTTAACAGCGCCTATATACCAGTCTTCATACCCTAACATCCTTGGGTTTCTTATTCTATCTATTCTGTATTGCCTAATAGCATAAGTAATATTATATTTTCTACCTAGCGACCTTTTTAAATTATCATATGTAAACTCACTTAGTCTAGGTTGAGCTACAGGATTACCAATGGATTTATTTATTGCGGAATTTATAATACCTTTAAATGATTTGAATACATCAGACAAAAAAGGTAATCTAGCATCATAAGGAATATAATGAAGATTTAATCCTAATTGATTACCATTATCACTTTTACCTAAACCTAACACTATTGGATATGTATCATAAAAAGTTTCATCAGGTGTAAAATATTCAAAAGAATACATTTTACCATTAATTAACAATCCTTTTGAACTGCTACCTATATTCTTAAGGTCTTTATCTGATTGTTTAGAAGCACCAATTCTACCTTTATACTCCGTAAGGTAAACATCTAAATCTTCTTTAAAGGATCCTATTAATGCCATTAAAATAATTTTGAATCTTCCGTTAAAAGCATTACTTTAAAATTTCTTTGTTTTGCCATTTTATTTAATGCTTCAGTTTTACAAAGGTTTCTAACATAAGTCTCATATCCATGCTGAAAGTTTTTTAATGCCTTTGCAGTTTTTCTTTTTGGTGGTTTAGGCTTTTGTAACTGAGCCTTAGGTTTTATCTCAACAACAAATTCTTCTATTATTCCACCCTTATCCATTTTCATATAAAAGTCTGGATAATAATTATGAAACTTATTGTCCAACATATTAAAGTACTTTATTGAAAATGGCTCCGATGCCCATTTAATTACATCTTCATTATGATCACACCAATGGCAAAACTTTCTTTCCCAACTACTTCTGTATATAATAGGATGGGGGCCTATATACTTTCTAGGAAATATAGGTTTATAATAGCCTTGCTTATATTTTGATTTGGCTGTTGGTTTTACTTTCTTAATGCTCATATTAGATAGTGTATATACCGTCACTGTCTGCACTACCATTTATTGATACAGTGCCTGCATATTTTCTAGGATGTAGTTTATTCCATCCTTTTGCAAACCCTCTTTTAGCTATTTCAGTAAAATATGCAAATGCGTTAGTAGATTTATCTGGATTAAAATTTCTCCAATACTTAAACAAATCCATATAAGCAGATGCTATACAGTCTTGTCTATCGTCTGGGTTTGCATATGATAATTTTCGTGAACATTTGTCTGCTAATAACATTAGAAATTCTAATGCCTTTGGTGTAAGCTCATCTTGTTCTTTAGATAATACTATTTGTTCAAGAAGGTCTCTATTATTTAAGTAATTCCTTTTTCTTGCCATTCTTTAAATGTTTTATTTATTATTATATACAAAAAAAGCCGATAGTTTATATTACTATCGGCTTTTCTATATTATAGAAGGTTATTAAATTTTAATACTCAATTGGTTCTTTGGGCAAATTGTAATTTTTCCAGTTTTAGGATCCGTACATTCTAATTGATCTTTATCACCTAGTGAAGTATAATCTTCGGCTTTAACCATAACTTCCTGACCTTTTTTAAGACCATTACCGTTCTTGTTAATTTCAGCTTCAACAAATCCGTCGTCTAAATATTCGTTACGACTTTTTTTTTCTGTTACTGATTCATCCTTTTCATCGTCATCTTCAAAATCTTCACCGTCATGAGTTTTAGATTTATCACCTTTATTTCCACCTAATACAACTCTGTCATAAGTTTCTTGTAAAGATTTTTCAAATTTAGAAATTTCTTCTTCTAAAAGATTCATTGCTTCTGTAAGTTCCTTAGTTTCACCAAGTTTTTTAATAGCCTCTTTTACTTTTGCTTTCTTTTCTTCTAAAAATGAAATTTTATCTGAAATATCAGATCTTGATTTTGTAAGCTTAGCAGCAGAATCATTTTCAGCAATTAATCTTTCTGATAAAAGTGGAGAAGCATCATAGTTAATAAATTCTTTAACTAATTTAACTGTATCTGTTGCAGATGATATAAATACCATTTCATTTACATGCATTGCAGAATTAACTTTATTTACATATATACCTTCATTCATATTAATCATAGTTAAACTAAGATTCTTAAATTCATTTGAAGTAATGTTTGTAAAGTTATCCATTTCAGCAAGAAGGTGAACAGATTCAAAGAATTTACATACTTTATCAATTTTCCATTGATTTCTATAACCAAAAAAGTTAAGAGCCAATAAAGATTCTTTTAATTCAATTATACTAGCATTTGATAAATCAGTCTTTCCTAATTTAATAGTACCTTCAGCTAAATTGTATTCTAATGTTCTGTCATTACCTTCACCGAAAGTAACCAGAGTGTTATCCATATTTTTGAACATCCTTAATCCTTCTAATACATCGAAGAATCTAGCATCTTTAACTTCAGCTTCAGTAATTGTTTTTCCATCAAAATTATAATTCTTTCCATGTAAGTGGAATGTTAATCCATTTTCTGATTCTAAAACTGGTGAAAGGATTGTAGAAATAGTTCCACCTCCGTTCGCTATAGCTTTATTATCTTCTGCTTTCATTTCATTAAGAATAGCCTTACAGTCTGTTGACCAAGGGTTCTTTGCAGCAATAGCTGAAAATTTAGACTTAATAGAATCAGAAGATTCATTCAATAAACCTTCTAAGTCGTTTACTAAACCTTCATACATCTTGCCTCTTTGTGTTTGTGTACGGGCGATAGCTTCAGTTACTCTAAAAGACCATTTAGAATCTTCATAAGCTCCTACTATATAAGATCTTAATTCTCTAATTGGATTTAACCAATCAGAAGAAGCTAATTTAGAATGTAGAGATTTAGCAATATTAAATTTTAACATAGGGTTAATACTGTTTTCTATCTCTTCACTAATAACTTCAGTTTCTTGGTTTTTAAATCTCATAGGGAATACCTTTAAAGATTCTTCTAAAATGTCAAGTGCATTCTTGGCAGTATAAGAAACTCTGGAGTTATCAGAATCCATTATCTTTAAAGCTTCGATGCTCTTCATAACATTTTCATGTAGTTCAGCAATTGTAAATTTCATTTCGTTGCGATTTTTTTGTTTATTATTTTCTGTAATTTCTTTTTGATTTCCTTTGAAGGCATTAATAGCGCTCATTGCTAATTGTTGTGGAGTTCCCATGCCTACAAGAATTGCAAGGACTTGTGAATCTGTCATTGGTCCACCGCTAATTACTTTACCGTTTTTCCCATCTAATTTAGTTTTGCCACTTTGAGCAAATAAAACACCAACAATATCAATTAATTGCTGTGGTGGGTTATTAAGGTAAGGCATATCAGTGTTAATACCGTATTGGCGATCGATAGCACCTCCTACATAAACCTGAGTTTGGCCTTCTTTAATAATTTTTTCCATATTATAGAATTTAATTTGTTTTATATATTCTAAGAACTTAGAGTTAATTATCCTTCATCATTATTAGAATTTCTGTAAGTCTTACTGGCCTCAGTTTCTACTGATGGTGCTGAAGAATCTATCTCCCTTTCATCAAATGGGCCACCAGTTTCTTTATTTGTTGTTGTGTTAAAGCCTTTATTACTTTCCATACCTTGAATTGGTGCTTGTCTTATATCAGTATCACTAAATTTAAAGGTTTGGAATATCCCACCAAAATAAATTCCTATATCACCATTACTATCACACCTAAGTTGACCAACACCGGATGCGTCTGGGTTAGATATTAATGCTTCTTTTGTAATAAAATCAATTTCAGGTAATAAAATACCACCTTCAAACACTGGCATAAAGGACCTTAATTCCATATCAAACGTAACTTGAAACTCTTTTTTATCATTAAGACCCCATTCGAATAACCTATCCTGGGAATAATCTTCTGGGACTGATATACCGGCATTAACTCTAAACATACCTAAATCCACATTAAATAAGGTACCTTTATATAACTTACTCATAATAGCTTCAGTAACTTTTAACATCTCTAAATTATTAGAACATATTATAGTTACACCAAATCCTATAGTTATTGGCAAAAAGTTAGTCATTAAAGAAAATGTCTTTAATACACCATCCCACTCTCTTACAAACTCGGCTCTTGTAAATTTATTAGTTTGCTCATCTGCATTAATAGACATTGAATTCATCTGTATAATACCGCGAGGTACTACTTCATAATCACCAATAGCCTTACCTGATTTTTCAGCATCAAACATAAAATTATCTAAAAGAAATCTTTCATTACCAGATACTGAATAAAAGAAAGGTACCTCAATCTTTTTTAAAGTATCTTCATTTATTTGATTATAATAATATACCTTTTTACTAAGTTCAGCTAATATACCTACAGTTAGGTATCTAAGTACAGTATTATCTCGGTTAAATTCTTGGTTATAGGCGCTCATTTAGAGTTATTTATTTATATTCTATTTATCCAATAGATTCAATATTAAATTCACTAAAGCCCCCACCCTTAGTAATCTCTATCTTTTTATCAAAATATTCACTAGGTAAAACCGTATGATTGATAACAAAGGTATTAAGGCCTATATCCTGAATAGTATTATGAAGTATGTTAATTATATGGTGGACACCATCTGAATCGATGCTCGAGAAGATTTCATCCAAGAATAAAATATTTAGTGAAGGGAATCTAACCTTGATCATTTTTATTAGCGCCATGATAATTACAAAGTCAACTTTTTTCTTTTCTCCAGTGCTTAGGGTCTTAGGGCTAATTTCAGTTCCTAAGTGATGTAATGAACAATAAAACTTTTCATTAAACCTAATACCAAAAGGTATACCCATTTCCCTACCCATTAAAAGAATGTGATTATTAAAGGAAGGGAGTATAGATCTTACTGCTAAGTTCTTAATTCCGTTTTCACCCATAATATTTTCTAGGATAGTTAAATAATAATCTTCTCCTTCACGTTTTAGCTTTCCAGTTGACTTATCGTCTTTTCTAATTTTAAAATCTTTTACTAATTGCTTGAGATGAGAACCTGATTCAGATTCATCTTTATCAGCCATTTCAATTAACTTATCTTTGACGGCATCCATTTGAGTTTCTAGTTGACCTACCTTAACATGTATTTTTCTACCCTTTTGTCTAAGATTAGCCAACTCAGCCTCTGCGTTTTCAGCATCATCCTTTATTTGATTCCATTCAGTAAATAATAAATCTAAAGAATATTGTTTTTCTTTTTTAATATCTAAGTGAAAATCAGAATTAAGAGGAGCTGTGCAAGTAGGGCATGCATTGTTTTCATATAATTTGAGTTCTTTCTTAACAGTATTAATCTTAGAATTTAGTGCTGATTTTTTATTGTTTTGCTTTCTTGAATTTTCATCTAATTTTTCTAAGTTAACTTTCGTAGCAGATGTAAGCTCTTTTAGTTTTTTTCTATTTTCATTTAACTGTAATAGTTTTTCCTTAAGAATTTTAATTTTTTCAGCATCTTTGTTTTTACTAACCTTTTCAAAATGCTTTATTTTATCAATCACAGATTCTATTGATTCATTAAGAGTTCTTATTTCATCTTCATATGTTCGTATCTCCTCAATAACAGATCTTCGTTTTTCTTTGACAGCTTCAGCCATTTCATTAATGATAGAAAATCCAAATATCTTATCAATGATTCTTTTCTTATCATAAGGAGACATTGTAATAAAAGACTTAAAATCATTTACAGACAAAATAATTACATTCTTAAATACATGATATGGTATTTCGTAAATTTCAGTTTCTAAAAAATCTTGTAAGTTTACTTTACCTGCAACATCATATTCAGATCCATTTATTTTAACATTAAAAATACCAGGGTTAATTCCTCTTTCAATTTCAACACTATTGTTTTTAGATTCTAAATGTATTTTACCCCAAAGAGCACCATTTACTCTATTAGGTAAATCTTTTAATGTTGACCCTTCTACTTTACCGTAACATAGATAAGTTATAACTTTTGCTAATGTACTTTTACCTGAACCATTTCCTCCTAGAACTAAGTAGAGATCACTTTTATCTTTATCAAATTCTATTACTTGTATACGGTTGCCGTAACTTGCAAAGTTTTTAAATTCTAATTTTTTTATACGCATTATTTAATCTTCATAGTTAGGTGATAGCGTTCTTTTATATAAATCCTGCACCGATGCCTTTAACCGATCCTTTAAATCTTCTTCATATTCTAAAGAGTTAATATATTCTGCTGCAATATTCATTAAGTTAAGTTCTCCATTAAAATCAGACATTTCACCATCTTCTCTGTCATATGGATTTTCTTCATCATAAATTCTAGGTTCTAACTTTCTAGCAACGCCATCTAAATAATCCATAAACATATTAATGTTATATTTACCTAATACGTTTGATGGTATAAAAACATCTACAAAATTATCCTTTATTTCATCCTTTATATCATCCATACGCATCTCTAAGATATCATTAATATAATACCTAATAAACTCAGGACTCCTCTTATTCATAAAGAATTCATGCTTTCCTGTATCTAAATCTAATACATAAATACCTTTTTGATTTCCTCTATCAGATCTTGTCATTTGATAAGGATTGCCTACAAGAACAAAGTTTTGTTTATCTTGTCTATAATGAATATGACCAGAATAAACTCGCTTAAATCTTTTAAATATTCCTACATCATTACCACCTTCATGTAAATGTTTTGTACTAGGAGAAGTTTGCACCCCTCTTGTTTCAGTATGACAAAACATATAATCAATATTTTCCTTAATAGAATCTAAAGTTTCCTTTTCATGTTCATGGTCTCTTCGCCATGGCATAAGTAAACATTTAGTATCTCCATAGTTTAAAATTCTTGGTTCTTTATGAACAGTAACGTTAGGTAAATATTTTAGGCAATCAACTGATGCTATATCATTTGAATTCTTTCTCATAATATCATGATTACCAACTATGATGTGTATATCCGAAAATATTTTACCGAGTTCTTCGAATACTCTAATTGCCAAATCTTGTGCAGCTAAATTAACGCTTTGGCGATTATCAAATACATCTCCTAAATGATAAAGAACATCACCTTCTTTATATTCTTTTTTAACTAAAGGTATAAAGAAGTTAAAGAAATAATCTTCAATAATATTAAGCCATAAAACAGAATTTGATCTACAGCCTAAATGGCTATCAGATATCATAAAAACTCTTGCCATATTAAAATAATTTTCTGATTTTTCTTTTCTCTAAAATATTATACTTATCATCTAATTCTTTAATAAGTTCATCTTTAAATTTATTAGAAAGTGAATTATAGAACTTATTAGAAAATACATCAAAGTAATCTGAAATGACACTGAATAAATCTACTCTTGTATAACTATCACCTAAACTTTCCACAATATAAGAATACACTCTATTAATTTGTACCTTATTTAGCTTTTTAATAACGCCATCTGCCGTAGCTTCATTTAAATGTTCAAATTCACTACCTTTAACTATATCATCTATTTTCTTAATAAGTAATTCGTAGTGCATTCTATCATCAGGATCCATACTGTCACCATATGCTGGTGCAATTACAAAGTTTACTTTATTTTCAGTTGCATCATGATCACCATACGAATTATTAAAGATCTTATCTTTATCTGCTAGTTTTACTGGAATTGGTTTTCCATTTTCATCTAACTTTGGTTTTTTCTTTCTACCCCACATATATTTTATTTAATTTATATCGTCAGTTTCAGTTAATCTCATGTGATCATAATCAATATTAAATCTACATCGAGTACCTTTACCTTGCCCATCTCTAATTTTTAATACCTTTAACCAGTATTCTCGCTCTGCATGCATCATTGAATCCTGTATCAGTGCATACATAACATCCGCAGTATGCGCAAGACCAGCAGATTCAGCAATGTTTTCCATTCTTACTTCAGTAGCATCCCACGCACCACGATTAATCTGTGTAGCAGAAATTACTAACATATCTCTCTTAACTGCTAATGCTCTAAGATCTTCAGCAATTTGTTTTATTTTCATATAAGTATTTTCAGTATTAGGATTTCTGTAATTTGCAAGAATATTAATATAATCTACAACTAATACATTTACTTTATGATCTTGTGCTTCTTCTAAATCTTTTAGATATGCTTCTATATCTAAAATAGTACCTTGTGATGTTGGCATTTCTTTTACAAAGAGTTTACCTGGTGGCAATAAACCTCGAGATATTTTCTCTAAACGCCTTTTCATATAATCTCTATTACCAGTCTTTTCATCATATTGCGGCATTGGTATATTTAATAAGTTAGAACCTATTCTTTTTAATACCTTTTGTGCCGACATTTCAGCTGTAATAAAAACTACGTTATGACCCATCCTAACAAAGTTTGCAGCATCATTGGCTAACCATATAGATTTACCAATATTTTGTTCTCCCGCATAAACTATTAAAGATTTTGTATCATATCCACCACCTGATACATTATCTACAAAAGTCCACCCTGTTTCTATTTTCTTTGATGTTCTTTGTACATGATCTTCTGGTTTAAAAAAATCTAAACCAATATCAGTATCAAAATTTAATGATCCTTCAGTTGAGATCATGCCAATTGCACGAGTTACTACATCCTCAACATTTTCTGGTGATACATCTTGAGTTTTTACATATTCAATAGTTCTTACTAATTGCTTATCAAAATGTTTCCATTTAACCCATGATTCACCAGTTCTTTTTAACCAATCTTGGTCATATTCATTAATATTAATTTCATAAACACTTGATACTATGCTATCTGGTATTTCATTAGGATCATCTTTAATGAGAGCCTTCATTTGTTCTCTTGAAGGACTTTCACCAAAATCAGTATAAAACTTTTTGGCTAGTTTTGCAATATGATCTAAATCATTATTTGAAAAGAAGCCTGGGCCAGTACTTTTTAGATAATGTGGTTTTTTAAGGAAGTAATTAAAAAATATTTTTTCGTGGTCTGTACTGGAGTTCATCTTGTTTATTTTTATATAGTGAAAACTATATTTAGTTTACTCATAAGGGTTTTTAATTACCTCGTATGTAGTATAAGCAGAATTAGATAAAGCAACTTTAATAATTTTAGAATTTCTTAATTCCATAATAATTGAATTAGTCTTTTCATCAGTAAGGCTATATTTTTTCTGTAAAGAAATATTAGTAAATTTTATTTCCTTTGCTACCCTGCCGCAATAATCACGTATCAATTCATATATAATATCTTCACCATCTGGATAACTTGGTAATGTTGTATGATTTCCTAATACATGCTTTACTTTGAGTTTTGCAGTATTAAGATTTTTCGGTAACATCGGCTTCTAGCATTTCGGTTAAATTTTCAACATCAATTTCATCTCCATATTTAAATTTAGCAGCAACGATAGGTTCTAAAGATTTAAGAACATCTTCAGTTAAAACTTGAGGAGTAAATAATTGATTAAGATCAACTGTATCATTTAAATGTTTTACACATATCTTCCTTGCAGTTGCAGAAGGTTGAAAATAAACAGTAACATCTTTTTTATCTTTTTTATATGTGTGTTTTCTACATTCAGCTTTACCTATATCAGTTAATTTATTAAATTGACCTTCAGTAATAAATCG
>ENA-UZWT01002741-UZWT01002741.1-metagenome-genome-assembly--contig:-Day-1-50m-contig-2741_pt1 | contig 11765 bp, 13 predicted proteins | sample MGYA00260338_ERZ794898 | MGnify/ENA metagenome assembly ERZ794898 | reverse complement strand
GGACGGTAATCAGTTCTATACCTAGTTTCAACATCTTTATTATATTCATGTCCAATATTTTTATCCATACCTGCCTTCATAGCCTTCTCTACCTGGTCTCTAATCCCATCGAAGTCCCCTTCTTTAAGTAGATCAGCTGAGTTTAGTATAGCGTTTTTCATTTCTTGATTCTTACAGAAGGTTTGAAACTCTTCCTGCACGTATTCTAAATCATCTTGAGAGGCTTCATATGAGTTTCTCAGCTCTTCCTTAAGAGCTACCTGTAATACTTCATTTTCTAACTTTTGAAGTTCTACTCTAAGAACATCCATAGTAATGTTAGTATGGTACTTATCAAAATATTCTTTTATTTGATTTATAATCCATTTATGTGAATCAGCATCGAAGTAATGATCATGTAGTACATCTCTAACGTTGAGTAAGAAACTTTTGTCTGTAAGTAGTGATCCTAAAACTTTTAGTTGAAATCCTTTTCCGTACTGTTGTAAACTCTTTAATGTCATATAAAACCTTTGTTATAATATAATTATTCTTTGTCTAACAGCCAACTGCTAGATTGTATTTTATTTCCTAAACCCTGTATTAATTCAATTCCTAATTCTCTGCAAATATTAACTTCTGGAATAGTGTCATTATTTTGATCTCCTCCATTTGCGAATGCTAATTTATGAGTATCTTTATATATTTCATATACCTCTTTTATACTGTTATTTTGAGTTTTATCAGTATCTATAGAAACCATAGACCAGTCTACATATTTAATAGCATTAACTATCCGTAACCTTTCATTTTCTAACTGAAACTCTTTACTACCTTTTAAGTATCTCTGCAAGTCTGAGTTAACTATAACTATTAACATGTCACATAACTGTTTTGATATTTCAAATAAGTCTATGTGCCCTTCGTGTATTGGGTTAAAATACCCGCTAACTATTATTGCTTTTTTCATAGCTTTCGGATATAAGTTTTTTAAATTTAGTAGTGCTCCAACCGTGGTCTCTGTTAAGATAATGAATAGGTATTCTTAAATCATCACCAGTAAATGGTTTATCTATGTAATCATCTCCTAAAAATCTAATGTCGAATTCACCCATCTTAAGTAAATCGTATAGCTGCTCTTCATAAGTGTACCTTATAACATCGTCAACGTCTTTTAAAGCCATCAGTATGTCTTTCCTATCATCTGGGGAAAGTACTGGTTTAAGTTTATTTGGTCTTTCAATTGACGGATCAGTATGTAGTAAAACTACCAGCACTACACAGTGTTTTTGCATCTCAGCAAACATCTTTATATAACCTGGATGTAATACATCAAAATTACCTGCTATAACTCCTTTAATCATATTTCCAAAAAACTTGTAAAATTATTATCATTGATGCTAAAATTAAAATAGTACCAGTTTTTACATTTATTCCTTCTTTCATAAAAATTAAAGTTAAAATATAAAAACTAAATATTCCAGTTGCAAAAGCCACTATTCTAGCAGGCCATAATTCACCATTAAAGTATTCAACTATAAAAGTAGTACCGTAAATATATGATGCACCAACCGGTATTCCCATCAATCCAGATATTAATATTGGATGATCCTTTACCCAGGTACTAATAAACTGACCATTAGTTTGAAACCATGCTAATGACTGTGCTAATAAAAATAAAGCTATTCCTATAAAAAGTTGTTTATGACTCATTTTACTGTTGTTAATCCTCTAAAATTTTCTAACCAACCTTCAGTATTTTTAGTAATACCTTCTATTTTATCTTGATCAAGTAGTCTTAGAAATGCTCCTGCTTGAAGATCAGGTACTTCACTTTTTAAAACGGTATTAACATATTCCTTTTCTTTTTCGTCTAGGGAAGTAATATGTAAGTCCATTAATTCAAAGTTAGTTTCTACTTTATTCCAATTGTGTATAATTTTAGCAAAAATCTTTTTACCTTCTAGTTTTTCTTCAGCAACTTTAAATATGTAATCTAAATTAGTTTTTTCAGTAAGTAACTTAGGAAATTCAGATACTATAGTCTTTATCCCTAATCCTTTTACTCCTTGTAAATTGTCTGAATTATCACCTAATAATGCTTTTACTACGTTGTAATTCTCTGGTAGTACCTTAAGTTCTTCGAATATATTATCCTTTGTAAAAGTTTTCTTTTTTACTGGTGCATATACCTCAACTGTATTATCAACTAATTGTAAGAAGTCCTTATCTGATGAAACTATAGTACATTTTTTAACATTAGAGTGAGATGCTTTTTTAGCAATCCATGCCATTATATCATCAGCTTCTAATTTATCCATTACTAATTGATGAACAGGAAGACATTCTAAATAGTCTTGAGTTCTATATAGTTGTCCTATAAGTGCTTCTGTCTCTTCCTCTTTTGTATCGTATAAACCCCAGTGAGTAATTCTACTAGTAGCACGTTGTGCTTTATAATTAGGGTCAATATTCTTTCTATTAGCTGAACCTCCTTTACCGTCCCAAACTACAAGTACCCTAGTAGGATCAAATATACGGGTAACATATCCTAATGATCGCATAAAACCCACCAGGCCGCCTATATGGGCACCTGATGGATTCATTGCTTTGAGCAGCGAAAAAGACCTTATTAAGGTATTCATCGCATCAACGATTAAAATATGATCGTTTAATGCTCTGGGAGGGGTCTGCTTTAAGTTCTTTAGTATATCGTTATAAGACATTAATCAAGTATATTAGGAGTAATAGGTGTTTCTTCTAAATCTCCTTCTTCGATTAAGTCAAAATCTACTGATCCTACTAACTTTAACCAGTGATCCTTATGAGCATCTTTATATTTATCTATATCTCTCTTATCATCAGCTATAAAACCATGGGGTGTCATTACTATTCTACCTCTTGACTGTACTCCGCCGATATGATTCTTCTCTACTTGAACGTTAGTACGTTTAGCAAACTCTACCTGCATACCAGCTTTGATAGCTTTAATCTTAGACGTACCTGGATTAGTTATGTTACCAAAAGTAACTACTAAAGTAGCATCGTACCACATAGACATACCACCTTTATTCTGCAACTTAGGTTGACCCATCGGCGATTCAGGTTTCATAGTCCATACTTTATTAATAGCTACTAAAGTATTAGTATAAGGTGAGTTCTCTTTTCTAGATAATAGAATCTTTTGATTTAGATTATTACCAAACTGAGTAGACATAGCACCTGCATTCCATTCGTTGTTGTTCTTATTAGAACGTACCGAAAGGTCGCAAGGTACTGAACCGATACTATCCCAGAAGAAACACATATCATAAGGTAAGTTACCTTTTGCTTGTTCGTCCATTAAGTCAGCAATATAAACTGCTACCTCTTCAATAGTATTAAGTTGACCTCTGTCTGCGTATAAGAAATGACCTTCGTAGTCAACAACTGTACCATTAGCATCAGTTACTTCCTCAAACTCTAGACCCATCTCTTTAGCATGTTCCCAAGACCATTTCATCTCAGTAACAATAAAGACTGGGAGAATGCCCTGTTTTTGAGCATTCACCGCAGCTTCTATCAGGGCAGTAGTTTTGCCCGTATCACTATGTCCACGCAAGAGAGTGATATGCCCGGTAGGAATACCAGGTAAGGAAGTAATATCTTGGAAAGCTTTAGAGAGTGGTATCCACCCTTGCTCCTTAAACTTTACAGAAGCATTAGCAAAACCTTTCTTCTTCTTAAAATTACCTAAATTAAACGACTTGCGTACAGCAGCGGTCGCTTTTTGTTGTACTTCTTTTTTCTTTGCCATTATTCATTAAATAAGTCATCAAATTTACTAACTGTGTCTTGGTTGCCAGCCGTAGCTGTTTCCAAAGTAAAGTCTGTTTTTTGAGGACTTGTGCTTTCTGGCTTAGTTTCGGCACCTGCTGCAGGAGTAGAAGTCTCTTCAGCTCCAGGATTAAGGTAACTCTGTAGTTGTTTTTTAATGAAGTCATAATCGTACTCAGTATGTACTTCAGTAGGATTAGGTTGAGTCTTTAACCATGTATCAACTAAATCATTGTTATCTGATAAAGCTGTTTGTTTAGGTTTGATACGAACAGTAGTCTCAGGGTAAGGGTTACCTTGTACTTGTTCTACTACCATATCCCATCCGTTAATAACGTCTGTGAAGTCTCCGATATCTTCATCTTCTGCTAAAGCAAGTAATGCTTTATAGATAGTGATTCCGAATCCCCATAGTCTAACACCTTTATCTTCTTCTCCTCTAACTACTACAGGAGCAAAGATTCTAGTTTTAGGGTTAAGTTTTCCTGATAATGACCAGTTATCTTTATCGTTTGTCTTTCTAAGTTCTTTTACGAACTCTTCAATCGGGTCTTGCTTACCAAAGTTTGATAAAGCAACCATCGGATACTTTCCTACACCGTAGTGGAACTTGAGCTCCTTAAACGGAAATGCAGGATCGAAGGCAGACGGTACGATACGAATCGTCTGTTTACCTAGTTCCGGTTTCCAAAAAATCTTTGAATAATCTGTTTTCTCTGTTTGCTGACCGCTATTATTTAACGTATCAAGCTTTGCGCGTATAGCATTTAAATCCATATAACTATTTTAATATAACGTTTATTATGTAATATAAGAAGAATATTTTACTTCTCCAACTCTATAATCTTATAAAGTTTAGTATTTACCCTTTTTAGTTCAGGGCCTTTAGTCAGAAGTACACAATTTCTGTAATCTGGCCAGTTTATACGGTAAGAGGTATCAAGGACTCCTCCGTTAAGTTCTTTTATTAATGTATTAAGTGCATTAATCGTATAAAGAGTGTTAGATTCTTTTTTACGGTGCACTAAAATAGTATTATCTAGGAAGGTTCCTACATTACCAAAATCAACATTGTATGTACAAATATATTCATCTTGAGATTTAGAATATAGTACAAAGATTTTGTTATATATGATTTTGTACCTCTCCTGAATCTCTTCTAGTATTCCATCTAGCGTGTCTTCAGTAGCAAAAGTACAGAAAAGTTTGTTGCTCATATCTTCATTTAAATATATCGGCTCTATGTCATAATCAAATGCCGATTTCGTAACTGTATTAATCATATATAAATATCTTTTTTATATTATAACAAGAGATCTTTTGAGTATTTAACTTTTATGGGATATTTCCCACCTTCTTCTAGTATCTCCTGTAGTTTTAATAGTGTTTCTTTACCGTCTTCTTTGGCAAAATCAAAAAGTAAAGCATCGTAAGTATACAATACAAGCTTAGTCTTTTTATCTTTTAAAAATCTTAATGCTTCTTTTAATATAAGAATATTTCTTGAAGTCTCTAACGATTGCATGATATAATTCATTAACTTCTGAGGATTCATGTCTTTGAGCGAGCTTGTGAAAGGTTTTCCACTAATAGGTGCCAAGACTTCTCCGTCATTTTCGTATCGTTTCCATAACTCTTTGATATAATCATCAATTCTTGTAAAGATTTCAAGGTGAGCCCATTTTTCGGGTATCTTTCCATAAATTGCATGAAAGTTAATTTGTTTTGCTTTGTCATATTCTTCTTCTGTGATTTCTTCTTTATTAAAGTACTGTTTAGCTAGCTGCTTATGAGCTGATTCGCTTGAAAGCTCATAGCCAATCTGTTCACAAAGTAAACGAAGGTGATAGCCATCGAAATCCAGCTCAACAAAATAATCACCGGTTGGATGGAAGCACTTCCTGTGTTCTGTGCTCTTAGGAATAGCAGCGAAATTAACGCTATTAAAAGCATTAGTAGGTCTAGATGTAACATTGTATAAGTTGTATGAAGTTAGTACTAAGTTGTTTGTAATATTGAATAAAGGGTTTCTAGGTTTAAACATTTCAATAAAGTTATCATAGTAAACACCAAGACCAGATTGCTCTAATAAGAAAAATACATTAGTAGCAGCTTTATTATAAAAATCAAAACCTGAAGGTATATCAAAGTTTATTATATCTTTTATCTTTTCGTAAGTCTTTTCACAACTTTCATGTAGTTTAGATATAGGAATAAGTTGATTTATGTTCTGTATAGAACTATGTTTATTATAGAAGTATGAAAAATCATGAGAATGTTCTAATCTATCGTACTTAGTCATTGAGTATAGTAACGATACATCTATGGCATCCTGTAGATTAAAGTAATATAGAAGATTCTTTTTGTCTAATGTATACAGTTTACTAGCGGAAGAAAGAATACGAGAGACACGATCTTTTGATACGTTTAATCCTTCGTCATGATCTATTGGAATAATATGGCCGTGGTCAGATCCTACTAATCTAACATACACAGCTACTGTAGAAGTAAGTTTAGGGTGATAGTAAAAGTTAGTAGGTATAACTTCAACGTACATTCCTAATCTTGCCAGCTTTTCTAATGAAACGAGTTTGCTTTCTTGCTCTACTATATAAAACACTTATATAACCTTTTTCTTTAATGTAAGAAAAAATTACTTAACTACAAACTGTCCTGGGTCTTTTAATATTTGATCTCCTATACCTGGAAGTATTTTATTTGCTTTATTAATAACGTCCTGATTTTTTGCTTTAGTACCAGGGTAAAGAAACCCGTTTATTATCTCATCTTCAGGATTACCGGTCACATACCATACTATTTTTAAAGTACGTCTATATAACTTACCTTCTTTCTTTTGAGCAAGATATTTTTCTTTATCAAACTCTACTACTTTACCTGTTCTTCCGTCTTTAGCAAAGAACCTAGTAAAGGTACCTTTAGCATAATCTTTTGCAGTTGGGGTTCTTCTTATATTTACAAAGTTAGATTTAGGATCTTCTACATCAGCAGGTACAAACTCTAATGGTTTAGATTTAGAGGTTATTTTATCTCCTTTAAAAAAGTTTCCTAAATGATCAGCAACAAACTTCCCTAAAAACGGTAGACCTGATTTTGGGTCTAATAGTTTTCCAGCTATTTTGCCTCCTTTCTTTTGTTTTGATTTAGGTAAATACATTATTGTACAGCGTAAAATTGAGTTTTAATATTAGTATACCATTTATTGTCAGTTCCTATTTCATGATCTAGTCCTGTTATAATATAGGCAAATTTATCATATTTACTAGGTAAAAGTCCAGGTTTTATTTTAAAAGCTGTACCAATCTTAAATCCTGTAATACCTACTAGCTTTAGAGATAACTCTACTGGTACTACTCCTTGAGGTACAGGAGTTTTTCTTTCTTTTTTGTAGAATCGATTCATTTCAGTTATACTTTCTTGCCTGAGTTGATTCCAAAGTTCAGAGTCAAAGGATTGATTAGTAATAAACTGATCTGCTGCTTTAGCTAACCAACCACGTTTATCTTCTCCTATTTCTGCATTATTAAACTTATACCAAACATCTCTTAAATCTTCTATATATGTTTTTCTTCTTTTCTTAGCTTGTTCTTCTAGATCCTTTGTACTAAGTGCTTTAGGATCAGGGTCAACTGTTTTAATAGGAATATGTCTATCAATAGCTCCTGAGTTCCATTTTAATATTGCTTCAACATTATCTTTATAGTTACCGCTATTACCTTGAGCAGCTATAGCAACTTGTGATGATATTTTAGATGATATTTTACTTGATAATCCTATATCTACTACAGTAGAAGATAAACCAGTTATCTGTAACTCTTGTAGTTTAGCAAAAGTACCAGTTCCAGTACCAGTATTTCTTCTATCAACAACTTTATAAATGCATTCATAATGGTCATAATATAATCCAATATCATTTATTTCTCCGAAAGCATTATTTATACCTGAAAAAAGTTCATCTAAGAAGTCCTGTACTCCTGCCCCTTCTTCTTGAGGACCATCTATTACTTTGCTAATACACTTTTTTACAAAAGTAGAAGTAACCATAATATTCATAATATCATTAGTACTAGCTCTAGAGTCTGAAGTATATTTATCGGAACTAGCATATGCTTGCATATTTTTAGTAACTTCTCCTAGTAGTATTGTAAAATCTTCTGCAGATTTACTATCCTCTGTATATTCAGGAAATCCTTCAAAAGATGGTTTTTTGGGTAACACAGCTACTAAAGGGTCTACTGACATATGTTGTGGAAATGTAACATATTTTTCACCATAGTTTAAATCAATAGTCAGTAGATCTTGATTTTGTTTTGGATCTTTTAGATTAAAATGATAGTTAATAATATCAATAACAGCTCTTAAAGGCATGTATATCAAGTTTATACCTTTATCAAATACACCCATAAAACCTTCCCCAGCTATATCTTGATTTATTCTAAATACATCAAAAGGAGTTAGATTGCTAACGGCATCTGCTGCTTTTCCTTCATCACTTGCTAAATACTCTTTTGCATTAAATGTATTATCGTCAGTATTAGCTTCTAATCTGTTGAATATAAAATGAAACTTACTTTTTCTAGCTTCTTTTTCTTCTTCTTGTTTCTTTTTTTCTGCTTTTGTCATATCAGAAGTTTTACCTGCTGATACTGATTCGAGTACAACTCCTTTAGATACTATTTTTACACTACAGTCATACCCGCCATCAGGTCTAAAAGACCAGCTAAAGTTAGTGATATAACCAAACATGCCGTCATAGTTTCCTTTAGATTCATCTCTTTTTTCATTAATAGCCTTATCTATAGTAACCATTTTTTTAGACTGAAAGAAGCCTTTATCTGGGTATATAATACTTTCTTTTCCTGCATATTCTATATCATCGACACTATCACCTACGTATACTGAATGTCCCCATTCTAATAAAGCAGAGTATCCTGGTCTAAAATATAGTAGTTCAGCACGTTCTAGATCTCCTAATGACCATACTGAAAAATTAACTTCAGCTTGCATTAATGTACCGTAAGTATTTTTAGAAGCTACTTTTAATCCTGTGATTCCAGGCATAGGTCTAACTCCTAATCTTTCATCCTTATTATAGGTATTAAGTGCATTATAATCTCCAAATAGGTTAACGCCTTGAACACTTTTATTAAAGAAGTTTGCTGCTCTACCTCCTGTTAGAATAAAATCTTTTGCTGTGGTGTTTGCTAGAGAAAAATCATTATGGCTTTTTTTTCCTCTTGCTACATCATCAAGAATATCTTTATTTGTAACTTCATCTACACTTGATCTAAGTACAACCCATGCAGTATTAGAGTTAATAGCTTGTAAGTTTTGTAAGTTTTTAGAAGATTTAGAATATAGTTCTTCTCTTACTTTTAACTGATAAGCAGCTAAAGGAGGTATTGAGGATCCGAAAGATTCGTTTTTTCCAGCCATTATCTTTGAGCATTAACATCATCAAATAATCTTCTTACCGTACTAGCATCTGCAGGAATACGTAACTGTTTTCCTTTCTCTACAGTTAGGCCGTCAGTTTTAGAGACATTTGCTGATGCTATTACCCACCACAAGCTACTATCGTTGTAGAACTGTTGTGCAAGTGTATCATATCTATCACCATCAGTTGCTATAACATAAGTGTCTTCTTGTGTTACAGGTACCTCAGGGTAGATTACATTAGGATAGTATCTAACTCCTTCTTGAGTTTTTAATATTTCTTTATTACTAAATCTTTTTGCCATAACTTAAAAGCCACCGAATGGTGGAATATCTATTTTCTTTTTCTCTAAGGTAGCTGTTTTTAATGGAGCTATTTTAGGTCGCTCTGCTTGAGGTCTAGGAGTATCAAACTTTTTGACTTCTTGAGATTCTATTTCATTAACTGTTTTAAGCTTTTTTGGTCTTACTGTAAAGTCACTATCTCCTCCTATATAGTTTTTAACTTGAGATGATACATTAAAGTTATGTATAGGTGTAAATGATATACTTACGTTAAGTAAATGAGGAACTCTTAAATAACCTTCGTTATAAAGATCGATTTCCCATGGATAGTTAGTATCCCAAGATAATCCTACTGAGCTTATAAAGCCGGGTTGTTTAAAAATATAGTCACCAATAGTTATTCTAGTTAAAGTACCTCTCATAAACTGACCTGCTTGTCCATAAGTAGGAGCCGTTGAACCTACAAGAGTATTAAGCTTTTTATATAGTGGTATTAGTTCTTCTTTACTAAATGCAGCCATCTTAAAAGCAAAACTTATATCTCTCTTAAATCCTTGATATGTATAAAACTCCTCAGCTCTTCCAATATACTTTGTACCTGACCAATCACCACTATAGTTGTCATCTAAGCTATCTAAGTGAGCTCTAAAATATAAATATTTACTTGCTCCGCCTGCTTCTACTATATTGAACTCAAATGGTATAATATCTACTGCTTCTTCTCCTAATAAAGATCTAGTAGATTCTTCTAGTTTGTTTAACTCATCAACTCCTTCTGTATTTTTATTACCTTGATCTCCTAGTTTTAATCTTGACTGTATGTATATAGGTGAAGTAAGATAGTTCTTTTTATCGTTAGTCTGATCTACTAAGTCATAAGAAAGATCAGAAGAGTCAGAAAGACCTAATGGAGATGGTTTTTTAACACTACCTTCTTTATAATGTTCATTTTTTTCAGATGAAATATTAGTTGAGATTGGGTTCTTTTGTTTAGCATCAGGATACTTAGATCCATCCTTAATAACTTTTTCTCCTAAATAGATTTTTATATCGTCTCCAAGTACAGATTCCTTTTCATCATTAGGTTTAGCTTGTAAACCGCCGCCGCCGTAAGGAGATCCAATAACGGTTCCTGCTAAAGCAGATGATGCTCCATCTATAGTACCTACACCAGAACCTAAAGAGTTACGTAAAAAGTCTCCAAATGCTGAACCTTCTGGTGATTTACCTCCTGATTTTAAGTAAGTAGATCCTCCGTTATTAATAAAATGAGTACCAGTTCCATTTAAAGGTACTTGAGCAAATATAGCTGTAGTAGCCATAGCATTATTCTTTAACGTATCTACAGCTTTGTCTTTTAACTTTTTAAGATCGAATCCTTTGAATCCTTTCTTTGCTCCATTTGCAAGATCAGTTATAGTACCTGCATTTTGTAATAATGCTTGATTACCTTGAAACTTTAGTCCTGGTTTTCTTGTAAGTAGTTTTGTAAAACGCTCTAGATCGTTAGTTCTAGCGTTTATTTGATTGTGCTTCCTACCTGATCCTTCTAAAGAAGGTAGGTCATGTTGAACATACGGCTTCTCCCCAAAGTCACTAAACTTTAGACCCCTCCAATCAGTCTTTAAAGTAATCAGAGGTTTCCCATGATTCTCTGGTTTGTATGCTCCTGAAGACATCTACTATCCTGGTTTGTTATCTAGGTATTTATCTGGAGTTGATCCGTCTAAATCGTGAACTGAATGTTCAGCTTGTTGGATTTTAGATTTAGTATCTACATGTAGTCCTGTAGGTGCTTCTGCTCCTACTCTTAAGTCAGGAGTGTTTCCTTTTAAACCTAATGTAGAACCTGGTAACTGTGTGTTAAGTATTCCTTTTGCCATGATTATTATTTTTATTTATAAATAGTTATACTGATTTGTTTGCAGACAACATTATATACTGCCCGACTTTATTACCGTCCATATTAATATTACCTCCTTGTTTCACAACAGATATAAGTTCATCTAACTTAGCTTCTAATGATGTATTTGATGAATCGTCTCCTCCTGTTATTCCATTAATAAGAGAAGTAATAGCTCCTGTAGCTGCTATTGCAGGTGCTGCGAATGCTGTGGTAGTTACTAGACTTTTTATCTCATCTAGTTTTTCTGTATCAAGTTTATCAAGTGCTACTTGCATTGCTGCTAATCCTGCTGCTATAGCTGTTAAAGAAGTTCCTACAGTCGATA
>ENA-UZWT01003995-UZWT01003995.1-metagenome-genome-assembly--contig:-Day-1-50m-contig-3995_pt1 | contig 11851 bp, 8 predicted proteins | sample MGYA00260338_ERZ794898 | MGnify/ENA metagenome assembly ERZ794898 | reverse complement strand
CAGGTAGTTTCAGGTTGTGCTAAAGCAACTGCATCTTTAATGAGCCAAGAGAATTTGACTCCAGAAGGAGTGGACTTATTTGAGCTCCATGAGGCATTTGCCGCGACCAGCATTAGATGTCAGCGAGATCTGGGTATTAGCCATGAGAAACTTAATGTTAATGGTGGTGTGATTGCACTTGGTCATCCAATGGGTGCCACCGGGGGGATTATGATGGGTACCTTGCTTGATGAATTGGAGCGAAGAAGCCTGAAAACTGGTATCGTTGCCGCCAGCGGTGCAGCTGGAAGTGGCACGGCGATTCTAATAGAGCGGCTATAGCTATGCGTTGTTCACGTTAGTCGAAGGACTTTTCATGAAGACCCTTACATACAGAATTATTTTTTTAATTTTAGCAATATCACATTCGGGCACTACGTTTAGTGAGTCTCGGATAAAGTCTTTGGAAAATACTGAACCCACTCGAATTCTGTTCATTGGTAATAGTTATCTTTACTACAACGATAGCTTGCATAATCATTTGCGCCGCATGGTAGAAGAAAAATTTCCCGATAGATCCAATTTGATTAGTTACAAGTCATCTACCATCGGCGGCTCTCGGCTAGAGCACCACAATATAGATCATCTTCTGAAGGCTACAAATATAGGTGTAAAAACTCCCTTTGAATTGGTCATCCTACAAGGGGGCAGCAGAGAACCGCTCTCCAAGAAATCCAGAGAGCAATTTCATAAACAAGTTAAGATCATGATCAGTAAAATTAAAGCTAATGGAGGTGAGGCAGCACTTTATATGACCCATGCCTATGTGAAGCCCCATAAAGATTATGATGTTGGAATGATCAAGGATATAAAGAGCCTGTATCTTAAAGCCGGAAATGACAATCAGTCTCTGGTTATTCCTGTGGGCCTTGCCTTTGAAAAAGCGTATCAATACAGGCCAGATATTAAGTTACATAAAGATTTTGATGGTAGTCACCCCAGTCTACTTGGTACCTATTTAGCAGCCAATGTTGTCTTTGCGACTTTATTTAAAACGTCGCCCATAGGATTGAAATACAATTATTTTGATACCATTTCAGATAAGGATAGAGACTTTTTACAAAAGATAGCTACTCTCACTGTTGGAGAATTTTTCAAGTAAGCTGACGTCTCATGGCATTTGCAGCTGCTAAAATACCGAGTCCCGTATGGTTAATTTGCATTAAGAGTCTCAAACTCAGTTGCCCAACGCTGATTAAATGCTTCAATACGCAATAATCGCTGGCGCAGTATTTTTTCATGTTGCCCGTTGTTAACCAATACTTGATAGCTATCCTTTAATTGGTGAATTATAGACGGATCGGTATTGCGACTTGCCGCTAGATATAAACCTTTAGCTACTGCGTGTAGTTTCAAGACGGGCTTAAATGAGGAACAGTCCAATTCATCGCGACTGCAGAGTTGCATCATGCCACCGTCACTCATTGGAAATAAATCAATACGACCAAGCAGTGCTTTTTTTATGTTTTGATAATTACTATTGACCGACTGTAAGTTGTTAAATCCCTGGCTTTTAAGATATTGGTGGTGAATATGTTCATTGACCACGCCGACTTTCCAGTTTTTAGCATCATCTAACGAATCTACCTTTATGTGGTTTTTATCTGATACACGGAACAGGTAATAGGTCACAGGAATCAACTGGCCCACCCAATGAAATTGATCTTCCCTGCTAGAGGCTCTTGCTATTGGATAGATAAGAGCGTTTGGCTTTGTTTGAGCATTAAGATAAGCGCGCTTCCAAGGTTGATAGCTCAGTTGGTACTTTTGATCAGCATGTTCAAGTAAGGACTCTACGAATATCGTAGCCTCCCCACCGTGAATAGATGCTGGTGACTTGAGTGTGAAAGGAGATGTTTCAGTTAATAACATTACAGGTGGCTCAGCGGCATGGGCGAGCAAGGGTGATGTAAACATTAATATTAAAATTAATGTTCGATAGTAGTGAGCTGAGTTCTTAAAGTCTTGAAATAACATCAGGTAAATACAAAAAAGTGGTTTCACAGCATTTCGATAGTTGATTTAGATCAAACTGTAATTGCGCAGTATCTGACTCAATATTGATTTCTTTCTTCTGAAGCTGTTTTGCGCATTCCCCTAAGGCAAGAAACCCAAAATTTGAACATAGGCCTGCGAGTGCGTGCGCTGAACTTTTAATAATTGGATATTCATGTGGTGAGGCTAGACAAATCTTCTCTACTAAATTTTTGGCTGAAACTTCTGCTTCCTCGTAGAGGCTACATACCTCTTCTATACCAAGTGTCTCGCAGTGGTCTTTGAGAATACTTAATGCAATGAGTTCGTTATCGTCTACAGACTTAGATTGATCATTGCTATCTCGAACTTCTGGAAATAGATGCGCAATTGAGCTAGATAGTTTTTTTATGTCTAAGGGCTTTTCAACAACAGTGTTCATGCCTGCATCTATACATCTATCACGCATGTCTGGGCTAAGAATTGCACAGCTTCCGATAATCTTCATATCATCATATTCGGGCAACTCACGTATACGGCGAGTGGTTTCGATCCCGTCCATTATCGGCATATGTATATCCATCAACACCAAGTCTATTTTTTCACTGAAAAGAATATCAAGGGCTTCTTGTCCGTTGCCGGCGAGAAACGTATGCCATAACTGCTGGTCAAGTTGGCCTTTAAGTAATTTTCTGTTTATTTCAACATCATCGACAGCAAGTATATTTAAGGGTTTCTTGGCTGCATGTAACGTCTCGGCGTGAGAAGGTTGTTCAATGATACTCGCATCAACTATGCCAAAATTCAATTCGAACCAAAAAGTACTCCCTTCTCCTTTTGTGCTGGTAAAGTCGATTGTGCCTCCTTGTTTTTCTATAATTTCTTTACAGATAGCTAATCCAAGTCCTATTCCACCGTAGCGCTGTGCACCAGCGCTATCTTCTTGGCTGTAAAGGTCGAAAATTTGCGGCTGAGCACGAGGAGCGATACCTATGCCGGTATCTATAAGTGAAAACCGCAGGCTAATACTATCCTCAGTATTAATACTAATGCTGCGCTCAACCTTCAAAGTAATGGAGCCTTCTTCGGTAAACTTAAGTGCGTTGTTTAAAAGGTTGAGGAATACCTGCCGTAATTTTTCTGGGTCTCCTGAGATTATTGTGGGTACATTGTCGCTGATGATCTCATTGAGAATAAGGCCTTTTTTTTCCGCTGTTGTATTTACAGAAAAGATAACGCCATGTATCAGGCCATGTAAATTAAATGGAACAGATTCAAATTCAAATATACCTTGCTCATATTTCCTATAATCTAGTGCAGAATTCATCATACCCAGTAAAGATTTACTCGAGTCATAAATAGCATCTACATACTCAGCCTTATCTCGGTGTCTTGGATTCTTCTTGAGTAACTCTGACATGCCTAGAATACCATTCATCGGCGTCCTAATTTCGTGACTCATTATGGCTAAAAATTTTGATTTTTCCTCGCTCGCATCAAGAGCGACTTGTCGCTCTATCTCAAGTTCTCTTGTTCTGCCTTCAACCAATTTCTCCAAGTTTTCATTAGTCTCGCTGATTTGGTGATGCTGAGCGCGAATGGTGGCCAGATGATCATTAAAAGCACCAATAAGAACACCAATCTCATCATCTTGATGATCCTCGGGCATAGGAATTTTTTGATCTGTGAGTCCTTGCTGTATAGGTTGACTGGCTTTTAGAATTGACCGAGTAAAAGTGAAATAAAATAAAGATATTAAACATATAGCTAGAGCGAAGTTGCGTAAGATACCAGAAGTAAAAACGACAGTGGACCGCCTTATAAAAGTATCAGCCGCCAATGTTGGATCCACTACTACCACTAATTGACCAACTGATTGGGAATAAATAACTGGGTCAAATAGCAACTGTTCAATAGTTTTTGGTTCCCCAAAAAGCCATCGTTTGAAGGGTGTACTTTCTGAGGTGATAGGTTTTTCTGCTGAACCAAGAAGACCTCCAAGTTCATCGTAAATAGAAGCAGAAACTACAGAAACATTACTAACTAAACCCTCGCTCACTTGTTCTGCACCATTGCCGTCTAGGTTATAAGCTGCATGAAATGCTGCTCGATTAGCGGTGATTAATACATTGTCGATCAGCTCATTCAGTTCATCTTTCTGAGAGAAATAATCAAGGTAGATCTGGCCGCTACTGAGGATAATTCCGATTAAAAAAGCGGCTATTACGGCAGTTTTAGTTTGCCGGTAGGAAAGACTTTTTCGAAGTGGAATTTTGTAGTTAGGCATCTCTATATAGATTCTTTAGTTATAGGCTACATCTGCAATGAAAATATAACCTGTACCATGCGCAGTATTTATAAATTTAGGATGCATGCGATCATCTCCGAGTTTTTTTCTTATCCTTGCGATCATTACATCTATGGTTCTGTCTGTTGGAAACCAATCGCGATGTTTCATTTGATTCATAATCTGGTCTCGACTAAGAACATACCCAGCATGTTTAATCAGAGTCGAAATTAGCTGGAATTCTCCCTCGGTTAAGCGAGTATCTTCTTCACCAGACTTTTGTAGATTTCGATTACCTAAATGCAGAGTCCATTCGCCAAATCTTGCCGTTTTTACATCACCAAAATTATTATTACTGGCACTTGATCGATATTTGATACGATCGAGAAGATTTCTAACTCTAACCATCAGCTCTCTTGAATTATAAGGCTTGGTAACATAGTCGTCGGCGCCCAGCTCCAGTCCAACGATTTTGTCTATGTCGTCATCTTTCTGGCTTACTAGGATAATGCCGACCCCCGATCTGCTGCGAAACTCTCGGGTTAATTCGAGACCTGACCGCCCAGGTATCTTAATATCCATCAAAATGACATCTATGACTTTTTCGGAGAAAAGCTTTTCCGCCTGTTCGCTAGATCTGGCTTTATAGACTTGATAGTTTTCCGCCTTGAAATAACTAGCTAGCAAATTGAGGCTAGCAGGTTCATCTTCGACAATAAGCACAGTGGATTGTTTTTCCAAGTCTAAATACTCCAAGTATATTGTTTGAGCCTTCCCGCTAAGTTTGGCATAAATCAGCCCAAAGCAAAGGGCGGAATCTAGGTGGTTACTAAAAGTATTAGATGCCGTTTACAAATTGTTTACAACTTAAAACATTATCTATGCATTTGAACTACTTTCATTTTCTAAAGAGTTCTACTATAGATGAGTAAGGACTATCTACGAAATTTGAGGGGAGACGAGGGTATGTTTAAGTGTAAAAAAGGCGTCATAACAATTAAAACAATAGCAATTCTAGGTGCAATAACTGCGAGTGCGGTTACTCTGAGTCAAGAGGAAAAGCAGCTGGAGGAGGTCATTGTAGTAGGTTCACAAATTAAAGGTGCGGCAATTAATACGGCTCTTCCAGTGACCGTAATAACATCTGAAGATATTGATATTTTGGGTTTAGACTCGGGTGAAGAATTACTTGAGAATATGTCTGAAATGGGACTTAACTACTTTACAGAAGCTGAGGCTTTTTCTGGAGGCGTTAACTCAGTGCGCGGTGATATTGGAGCTTATAACCTTAGGAACATGGGTGTGGGTAATACCTTAGTGCTTCTTAATGGCAGACGCTTGGTTAATGCTGCCGGCTATCAAACAGAATTACTGGGTGGTGATTACGTTCCCACTCTGAGTGTAAACTCTAATGTGATTCCTACATCAGGAATGGACAGGGTGGAGGTTCTCAAAGACGGAGCATCAGCTATTTATGGTGCCGATGCTGTTGCGGGTGTAGTTAATAATGTCATCGCAACTGACTATGAAGGATTTGGTTTTACCACTAAATTGACAGGGTATGATCATTTCGACGCCCAAGATTTAACCTTTAGCGCAAAGTTTGGCACTGCCTTAAATGATGGAGCCTCTCATCTAACAGTACTTGTTGATTACTATGATCGGGATAGTATTAAAGCAACAGAAGATGAGCGTTGGAGCGCAGGTGATCATAGAAAGATACTTCCAGATGATTCTCCTTGGAAGACTAATACAGCATTCAGAAATCTTTATTCTTACCAGTACGCACAGCTAGACCAATCTGGTACTAACAGCTTCACTGACTCTAGAGGTGAAATGCAAATTTTACCCATTGGTGATGCGAAGTGTTCAGGCTCTAAGGCACTTGATACCGGTTATGGTACTTGTTTGGTACCTGATACAACCTCGGACAATTATTACCTGAATCCGGGCTTGTATCGTGACTTTAGAAGTGCCGTTGAGAGAAAGAATATTTTTGCCACTTTTCAACATACTTTAAATGATGATGTGGAGTTCTTCTCAGAAGTAGGTTACTACAGTTCCACCTCACTGCGGCATATTGAGCCAGCTGGAACTTCATCTTCAGCGCCTATTGCCATTGGTGCTGACTATTATTACACCAATCAGTTAGTTCAAGATGGCGCAAACCCATTGGCTGGCATGAAAATACGATTGGATGGAATGCGAAATCCTAAATATGGACGAATTGTACATTCCGACAAAAAGACTACTCGGTTTCTTGCCGGCTTAAGAGGTACGCGTGGCGACTGGGATTGGGAGACAGCATTCCTCCACTCCAAAGCGACCACCGATGATCTTACCGAGAATCGAATCTCTAATAATTTACTTACGGAAGCCTTAGCCGATTCTACTGCGGCTGCATTCAATATATTCTCTATTGATTCAACCAATATTGAGCGAGCGCTCATCGATGTTTATAGAAACGATGAAAGTGAATTAACCCTTTTGGACTTTAAGGCAAGCAATGCGGACATCTTCTCATTGCCGGCGGGTCCTGTTGGTATGTTGATTGGTATGGAGTATCGAGAGGAGTCTTATTCTGATGATCGTGATCCTCGGCTTGATGGGACTATCCCTTATCTAGCGGATAATGGTTCTGCATTTCCGTTTGTGAGTGATGTCTTAGGTTCTAGCCCAACAACAGATTCTATTGGAGATAAAGACACCATATCTTTGTTTGCTGAATTTCAAATACCGGTTACAGAGTCAATCCAAGCTCAATTGGCTGTAAGGCATGAGGATATCTCAGATGCCGGTACTACAACAGTTGGTAAGTTTGCGATTGGATGGGACGCGACAGATTGGTTATTGGTTCGCGGTTCAACTCAAACTGCTTTCAGGGCGCCTAACTTAGTTCAGGTAAATCAAGCTCAGGTAGCGCGCTTCGGTTCTAGAATTGATGCGGTGTACAAATATATCACTGAGAACAATACCACTACCGCTTCAGGTATGGACAAAGATTCAAAATATACGATTCAGCGATTTGCCACAGGAGCTGAAAATTTGCAATCTGAGGAGTCTACTAACTCTTCAATCGGATTTGTTATTCAACCTGAACAGCTCGAAGGTTTGACCATTACCTATGATGCATGGAAGATCGAAAAGGACAAAACGATTGGATTGTTCGGTCGTGATAACCATACGGTACTTGATTTAGCAATGCTCATTGAGAATGGGGCTAACAACTGCGATTCATTCACCGGTAATTCGGCGGTTCTACGAGACACCGACGAACTTGATGACGGTGTTCTTGCTCTGTTTGCCACCGCTGGAATCTGTCCTGTAGGTCAAGCTTATAGGGTTACTGATGAATATATCAATATGGCTAAGCGAACTCTGGAAGGACAGGATGTAGGAGTCAACTATAACTTTGATACCGATGTAGGTACATTTAGATTCAAATATAATGTCACCTTCACTGATACCTTTAAGCAGGTGCCAACGGGTAATTTCAGTACGATTCAAAATGCACAAGCTTCTGGCGCCATTCCTGACTATATCGTCTTAAAAGGATTTGGTGATCTTCTTGGTATAGATGGTAACTACGATGAGAAACATTCAATGAAGTTATCATGGAGAAAGGGCGACTGGGGTGCTTCTTTGTCAGGTTTGAAGAAAGGTAGTTTTACTCAAAGCAGCTTAACCTTAGGGGACGGTACGAAGTATAATATACCTTCAATGACTACTATGGATGCTTCAGTTTATTACAAATTTAAAGTTGGCGATGGTTCTGCCAGAATTAAATTTGCGGTGAAAAATTTGGAAGATACTAGAGCACCTACTGCTGATAGATTTTTTGGATTCTTCGCTGATGCCCACCAAGACTATGGAAGGAACTACTACCTAAGTCTAAAAGTTGATATGTAGTAAGCACGCACCTAAAAAAGGGAGCCCCTAGCTCCCTTTTTTATGCATTTAATATTTTTATGGTTTTTGTAAATGTTGCGACTAATTGTATTTTTATCGACGCAATTTATGTTCATCGAAGTCATGGCTTCTGAGAACATAAAGCCCCAGAATCGGGGGATAGCGTCAACAGCCCACCCTTTAGCCACACAAGCTGCTGCAGATATTTATCGCCAGGGAGGTAACAGTGTTGATGCAGCCATTACTGCGTCATTTGTACTATCTGTGGTTGAACCAACAATGAGTGGATTGGGTGGTCGTGCTCAGGCGATACTGCGCACTGCCACTGGGGAGTTTATTGGCTATAACGGTATGACCGAAATACCCCAAGGCTTTGTTAAAACCGAAAATATGCCAGATTCTGGCTATTCCACAATCGCAACTCCAGGCTTGATCGCGCTATTGTGGGATATGCATGAAGAATATGGCGAGCTTCCCTTTGAGGAGCTTTTAAAGCCTGCAATAAAATATGCAGAGAAAGGATTCTATATTTTACCTGGAGAAGCGGAGAGGCATAAATCAGCTGTATCAGAGATTAATAAAAGCAAGGGAATGGCTGATGCATTTTTGAAGTCTGATGGAAGTTCGTTTGTTTCGGGCGAGTTATTGAGACAGCCAGTTTTGGCGCATACGCTAAAACAAATAGCTGACGATGGGGCTGATGCATTTTATGAAGGTGAAATTGCAAAATCAATGAGTCAAGATATTATTGATAATGGAGGTTTTGTCACCTTACAGGATCTTGAAGATTATCAAGTATTACCTGGTCGCTATATTAGTATTCCTTATCGAGGTTTTAATATTCATACCCTAGCTGCGCCAGCGGGCGGAGGATTAATTGCCAAAACGCTCATGTTACTCAATACTTTTGATGTTGCCAGTATGGATGAACGTCGTTGGGCCGCTTTAGTGAGTCAAGCTTTGGCGATTAGCATTGAGTCGATGAGTGATAATTATTACGAGAAAGATCTTGACGTGTTGTTGGATCAAACCTGGGCGTCAAAAGAGCGAAAGCGAATATTAATACCCAGATCCAGTAAAAGCGTCAGAAGCTTGGACATATCTTTCTCCAAAAAGTTTGATACTAACTGGGTAGGCGAGCCTGGAGCTCATACTTCTCATTTTGTGACGGCCGACTGCAGTGGACTGGCAGTGTCGTTAACACAAACCATAGGACCAGTATTCGGTGCTAAAGCGGCCACGCCAAATCTGGGCTTTGCCTATGCCGCTACTATGGGTGGTTATCTTAGAACTGGTCCACAAATTCCGGGTGAGAGACCAAGGACAGCGATAGCACCAGTTTTTGTTACTAAAAAAAATAAAATTGTTTTGGCACTTGGTGCCGCGGGCGGCATCCGCATTCCATCAGCCATTGTGCAAACCGTATCTCGTTTTATTGATCAAGGGAAAACTCTATCTGAGGCTATTGCCGCTCCTAGAATTCACCCTAAGCAAAGTATTGATGAGAATAATCGTAGAGTTATTGATTTGCTGGCATTTGAAGCTGAAACTAGTGCTCCAGGCTGGAGTCAGGCGGATCTAAATTATTGGCGCACTCAGGGATTCAATGTATCTGAGGTGGATAAACATGCTTCATTTGGGCGTGTGCACGCAATAACGAGACAAAATAATGTTCTGAAAGGAACCGCTGATCCCGATTGGGAGGGATCAGCTAGCGATCAAATGATTTGTGGCGGAGTAGCTAATTAATTATTTGTTTTATTAATTAACATTATCATCCCTTTGTTGAAGGGAACATGTATTTATAACGGAAAAAACTTAATGAAAAAGCCTAATCTCTTAACAAATTGGATCTTTAGTTTTGTAGTTCTTGCAGGGACTAGTTTCTCGGTATTGTCCAAAGAAGCTGCCATTATCGATCCAAAATCTAGATTTCATTCGGTTTACGGATCATCGGGGATGGTTGTTTCTCAAGAAATTTTGGCAAGTACCGTGGGAGCTGAGATTTTAAGCCAAGGAGGCAATGCAATAGATGCTGCAGTAGCGACTGGCTTTGCTCTTGCGGTCACCCTGCCTCGGGCGGGTAATCTTGCAGGTGGCGGGTTTATGATGGTTTATCTTGCAGATAAAGAAAAAACCATTGCTTTAGACTACCGAGAGATGGCTCCATCAGGAGCAACTCGCGATATGTTCCTTGATGCTCAGGGCGATGTTGATAATCAGCTCGCTCGCTTCAGTATAAATTCTTCAGCGGTGCCTGGTACCGTTGCTGGGCTCCTCCACGCCCATAAAGAATACGGCTCTTTAAGTTTATCTAAAGTGATTAATCCTGCAATAAAGCTTGCTAAAAGTGGGTTTGATGTTAGCGTCGATTTATCCACTTCTCTTCAGTCCAGGGCTTCAAGGCTGAGTAAAAATAAGGCCTCACGGGGCTATTTTTATAAGAAAAATGGAGATTTCTATCAGCCTGGTGAGAAGTTTGTGCAATCGGATCTTGCTGCCACCTTGCGACGAATTCGAGACAGAGGTCGTGAGGGATTCTATCAAGGCAAAACTGCAGAATTACTGCTACAAGAGATGAAACGGTCAAATGGGATGATCACTAGAGAAGACCTAGACAATTACAAGGTCGAGACACGAGAACCGGTGTGTGGCAATTATAAAGCTAATAAGGTTTGCGCGATGCCTCCCCCTTCGTCAGGTGGAGTACATTTAGTACAGATGCTCAACATGCTTGAGGGTTGGGATATTGAACAACTAGGGCACAATAGCGCAGCTTATATCCATAGGTTGGTGGAAGTAATGCGGCGTGCCTATGCTGATCGTAGCGCTTATTTAGGTGATCCCGACTATTATGATGTGCCAGTCGAGCAACTTATTGACAAGCGATATGCTGCGTCCCTGCGAGAGGCTATTGATCTAAAAAAAGCAGGACTCTCATCTAATGTTCAGCCCGGTTTAGACGTCGATGCAGATGAATTGTCAAAAGGACGTTATCTAGCAGCTAATGAGTCCGTTGAAACTACGCATTTCTCGACCTGGGATAAGTGGGGCAACGTGGTTAGTAGCACCACCACTTTAAACTTCTCATATGGAAGCGGTATTTCAGTGGCAGGTGCTGGATTTTTACTCAACAATGAAATGGATGATTTCTCTGCAAAGGTTGGCTCTCCAAATGGCTTTGGACTGATTGGTGGCGTAGCTAATGCTATCGAACCGGGAAAGCGACCCTTATCTTCTATGACTCCGACTATCGTATTCAATACTGATGGCAAACCTACATTAGCAACTGGTAGTCCTGGGGGTAGTACGATTATCACGGTTGTTCTGCAAACTGTGCTCAATGTTTTGGCATTTGATATGGGAATCGCAGAGGCCTCTTCAGTTCCACGAATTCATCACCAGTGGTTACCGGATCAAGTTTATTTTGAATCTGGGATTTCTAACGACACCTTGCAGATGTTACGAAATATGGGCCATACAGTGGCTAAAAACCCCAGAATATTGGGAGCAACCCAAAGTATTCAAAAGGGCCCTCACAGCGTTATCCTCGGTGCCTCAGACCCTCGTCGCCAGGGTGCTGGCGCTGTGGCTGAGTAGGATTGGCCGCCGCGGTTTAATAAGTTGCCTTTGGTATTGGAG
>ENA-UZWT01012027-UZWT01012027.1-metagenome-genome-assembly--contig:-Day-1-50m-contig-12027_pt2 | contig 11899 bp, 14 predicted proteins | sample MGYA00260338_ERZ794898 | MGnify/ENA metagenome assembly ERZ794898 | reverse complement strand
GCCGAACCCAAACCGGATTCATTGGAAAAGATACCTCTTGATACACCCATACGTAATGCCAGCATCACAGTGGCTCCAGCAAAGCCACCAGTAGCTGCAGTGCCGTTAAAAGCGCTATCGACAATAAATACCAAAGCTGCAGGAATTTCGGGTAAATTCATTAGTAAGATAAGCAAAGTCGAAACTAAATAAATCACTGTCATCAAAGGCACTAGTTTACCGGCTACCTGAGCAATACGCTGGATACCACCCAGTAACACTAAGGCCACTAAAAAAGCCATTACCAAGCCACTAGCAACAGTGGGTATTTGAAAATTATTAAACAGCACCTGAGAGACTGTATTGGACTGCACCGTATTGGCCAAACCGAAACCAGCAAGGGCGCCAAATAGCGCAAACAAAAATGCTAGAGGCTTCCAGCGCTTACCCAAACCATTTTTAATATAGTACATGGGGCCACCGACTTTTTTACCCGCCGCATCAGTTTCACGATAATTAACCGCTAGTACCGCTTCAGCATATTTAGTGGCCATCCCTACTAAAGCAGTGCACCACATCCAAAATAAGGCGCCTGGCCCGCCAATACCTATAGCTGTTGCTACACCGGCAATATTACCGGTTCCCACAGTGGATGATAACGCTGTCATCAAAGCATTAAAGGGGCTAATTTCACCTTCTCCACTGCCTTTGCGCCCCTGTAAAAGTTGCTTAAAAGCATAGGGGATACGGGTAATCGTCATGCCACGTAAACCAATGGTTAGAAAAATACCGGTACCCAATAGCAGGGTCAGCATAATTGGACCCCATACCAAGCCATTAATAGCATCGATAGTCTGCTCGAATACTGACATTTTTTTCTCCCTGTGACGGTGAAGGATTATTAAATCTTTGCAATGATTAAAACCTATTATAGGTAGAAAAGAAAACCAAAAAAAATGCCCCCGTAAAAATACAGGGGCATTTAATGAATTCCAGTTTAATAACTGAAATATCAGGCCTTTGATTAGATAGCCTTAATGGTTCCTTTCGGAAGCACTGCGTGAACAGCCACGCGTTGGAACTTAAGTTCTTGTCCATTACCGGCTTCAAGTACCATATACTCAGCGTCTAATTTAGAGATCTTACCTAAAAGACCACTCGACAACACAACCTCATCGCCCTTAGATAGAGAGCCGATAAGATTATTATGTTCTTTTTGTCGTTTCTGTTGGGGTCTTATCATTATGAAATACATAAAAATAAATAAGCCACCAAACATGATAAAAGTGAAAAGCGGGCTTGGCTCAGCCTGAGCTGCAGCATCTGCGTAGGCATTTGAAGAAAATAACATAATAGACTTCCTTTACTGGTTTTAAATTAAATGATTAGCTGTTTTCGAGATTGGATTTAATCCAATCCAAAACATCTTGATCATGAGTTTTTGTTTTAACTTTTTCCATCACCATGGCAATGGCACCCTGCTTATCAATCACAAACGTTGAGCGTAAAACGCCCATATATTCGCGACCCATAAACTTTTTTAGGCCCCAGGCACCGAAAGCTTCAGTGACTACATGATCTTCATCTGAGAGGAGATCAAAATTAAGTTCTTGTTTGTCCTCGAACTTGACTAAACGATCAACTGAGTCAGGGCTAACTGCTAAAACTACAGTGTCAACCGCTGCAAATTCATTTTTAGCATCGCGAATTCCACAGGCCTGAACCGTACAACCCGGGGTCATTGCTTTTGGGTAAAAATACACAACCACATTCTTTTTTCCTACATAGTCAGCGAGGGTAATGGTTTTACCTCGCTGATTAAGTAAACTTAAAGATGGAGCCTGTGTTCCAACCTGTGCAAATGCCACAATAAATTCCTCTCTTTTTAGCTAGATTAGCCTATCTTAACGCTATGGTAAAAGATGGGCTACGCCCTCTTTCTCTTCATTAAGTTCATTTTCAGTTGCAGTCATCTTCTCACGAGAAAAGTCATTGACCTCCAACCCTTGAACTATCTTCCAATCGCCATCTTGGCAGGTACATGGGAATGAATAGATCAAACCTTCAGTAATACCGTAGCTACCGTCACTGTAGACACCCATACTAACCCAATCATTGGCATCAGTCCCTAGAGCCCATGAATTCATATGCGCAATAGCAGCATTAGCTGCTGAGGCAGCACTGGAGGCTCCACGGGCTTTAATGATCGCAGCACCGCGTTGTTGAACAGTTGGAATAAATTGATCTTCGTACCATTGCTGATCAACCATATCGATAGCTAATTCACCATCAACTGTTGAATGATGTAAGTCAGGATACTGTGTCGCTGAATGATTACCCCAGATAGTCATCTGTTTTACATCATTGATAGTCTTGCCAGCCTTGTCGGCAATCTGGCTCATAGCGCGATTATGGTCCAAACGCGTCATGGCAGTAAATTGACGTGGATTGATACTAGGCGCATTGCGCTGAGCAATGAGGGCATTAGTATTAGCCGGGTTACCCACCACCAAGACCTTAATAGCAGGATTAGCATGATCATTGATCGCTTTACCCTGAGCGGAGAAAATCGCTGCGTTGGCTTCTAATAAATCTTTGCGCTCCATACCCGGGCCACGCGGACGTGCGCCGACTAGTAAGGCATAGTCTGAATCTTTAAAGGCTACTTCCGCTTGATCGGTACATACAACACCGGCAAGCAATGGGAATGCACAGTCTTCAAGCTCCATAGCAACACCTTTAAGCGCTTCAAGAGCAGGTGTGATTTCAAGCATTTGTAAAATAACAGGTTGATTAGGACCTAACATCTCGCCAGCAGCGATACGAAATAATAAGGAATAACTAATCTGTCCTGCAGCACCAGTAACAGTGACACGAACGGGTGAAGTCAAAGTATATCTCCAAAAATTTGTTTGTCTTAAGTGAAGCTAAAAAAGCAGATTTTTACAGTGCAGTATTATAGTGTTACCAACATCAAAGCACCATAGGAACTCTAACTAAGATTCTGCGATTGTCTAAAAGTTTTAACCACAAAGGTCTACGTAAACCGCTTTCATTTCTGCGTAAAGATCATCTTTAAAAGTAACCGCTGATGTATCCAACTTAGCCACGATCTCAACCAGATGCTCGTTGTCTTCTTTGCCACCCCACTGTTTGTGGTAACTGCCGTCCTGATAACCATGGTCTTGCCTAAAGAAATTAAGAACATTCTTACCCACATAGGCGATATAAAGCTGATCAAACTGCATATTTATTCCTTTAACCAGACCCACAAAGCCATCAAGATCAAAATCTTTGGTCGTCAAAGTATTCGCCGTAAAAGCTTCAAGATTTTCAGCGAAATCACCCGAGGCCTCATTTTCATCAAAGGCTGCAACTACAGAATCGCATATAGCTTCCTGAGTATGCCCCTTTAGCAGTAGAAGGCTAAGACCGAAGTGCCATATATCAACCAGCTCAAGAGCAATTTGATTGACATCGGGTTGCTGTTTTTTCCACCACTTCCAACCGTGATGATCGAGTAATTCAGCACATTCGATCCAAATAGCTCGGTACCACTCAAAGTTTTGTTCACGCCAATCCTTATTAACCTTGGCATTCATGCTGTCTTGTAGCTCTAACATTGTTGCAATCTGTTGTTTCATTTTGAGTCCTTAAGCGCGAACAAATCCATTCGCATTTTTTTCATTTCCAATGGTTGTATTTGGGCCATGACCGGTAACCACCACTGCATCATCATCTAGCGTGTAAATTCTATCTTTGATCGACGTAATAATCTGATCAAAATCGCCTCCAGGCAAGTCGGTTCTTCCAATACTGCCCAAGAACAATGTGTCACCCGCAATCAGGGTCTTATACTGTTCAAACCAGAAGCTCACTGACCCCGGCGTGTGACCTGGGGTATGAATAGCAACACCGCCACAGCAATCAAGGGCCTGATCATCCTTTAAATATTGATCGGGTTTCGGCAAGGATACGCTAGGTACACCAAACATTGCACATTGTTGTTCCACCATATCCCATAAAAACTGATCTGACTCATGCAAATAAATAGGGGCACCCGTCGCCTTTTTTATCTCACCCGCAGCTAATATGTGATCAAGGTGCGCATGCGTATGAATAATCGCCGTGACCTTGAGATTAAGCTCATTGATTAAGGCCATTATCTGATCAGCATCGCCACCCGGATCTATAACTAAGGCGCGACCAGAAATTCTATCGCCAATAATCGAGCAATTACACTGTAAAGGCCCTACGGGAAAAGTTTTAATAACAAACTGAGATGTATTTTCTGGTTTTTCAGACATACAGTATCTCTTTATATTAATTATTTATTTGGAATAGCGTGTAAAAGTTATTGGTGGTGGCCTCAGCCAACGCCTCAATACTTATGTTCTTAATATCTGCGACACATTGAGCAACCTCATACACATACTGCGGCTCATTCTGCTTGCCACGATAAGGAATGGGTGCCAACCATGGTGAATCTGTCTCAACCAATAGCCTATCCAAAGGGATTTTCTTGACCACTTCACGTAAATCACCGGCATTTTTAAAAGTGACAATACCCGAAAAGGAAATATAAAAACCTAGATCCATGGCGGCTTTGGCCATCTCCCAAGTTTCTGTAAAGCAATGCAGTACACCTGCTGAATCTGAAGCATATTGATTAAGTAAGCTTGTGGTTTCCTCACGAGCCTCACGGGTGTGGACAATAACCGGTTTAGCGGTCTCTTTTGAGGCCAAAAGATGATTAATAAAGCTTTCATGCTGCCAATCATAGGATTCAGCACTGTAGTGGTTATCAAGCCCGGTTTCACCAATCGCCACAACCTTAGGCTTTTGTGCCAAGTCCACTAGCTGCTTTACAGTGGGCATAGGTTGCTGTTCATCTTGGAGTGGATGAACCCCAACAGAGGAATATATATGATTATATTTAGCCGTTATTTCGGTTAATGATTTAGAACTTTCTAAATCCACAGCAACCGTTAATAAATTTGAAACACCACGCGCCTGAGCATCGGCAATAACCGCCTCTAAACCACCCTCTCTATCAGAAAGTTTTAATCGATCAAGATGACAATGTGAGTCAACGAGCATGTTATACCAGCAACCTATATAAAATTAACGCTTTTGAAATATTTGAGTCCATTCTATAAATAACTCTTCCCAAAGTAACTGAGTATTTAACGTAGAACTGGATAATAGCCATGATCTGGCAGTGATTAATTTATCAGTAAAATTAAACAGTGCGGGATTGGGATTATTCTTAAGCTCACCGACTATTAAGCGATGCGCATAGCCAAGCATCCAAGTTATCACATCTTCTGCACGATACTTCTGACAGGCCTGTGCCGCGGCTAAGGGGCTTTCAGTCGACTGACGAAGCTTATCAAGCAAACTCTCAACATGCTTTAAATGCTCGAGACCACCCGTCTGTATATAGTCCAAAGCAAGCATTGGCTGGCCGTTAGCAATGGTTAGCACTTCGTTTAAATCAATATCTGCATTGGTATTATTGTCAGATAACCAGCTAAGGGCCATTTCCTTTGAGGGTGGCAGTAAAGATTCAATCTGACAGCGACTTCGAACCGTGGTTGGCACTCGGCTAAGACGATGAGATACCAAAATCATTAGGGTGTTAGCTTCTGGTTCCTCTAAGCTCTTAAGTAAGGCATTAGAAGAAGCAATATTCATAGCCTCAGCTGGAGCAATTACAACCACTTTCCAACCGCCCTGTTGTGCTGTTTTCGCTACATTGACACAGAGTTTACGAATCTGATCGATTTTAATGGGTTTGCCCTGCTCCTCCGGCTCAATCTCAAAAAAATCTGGGTGAGTACCGGCTGCCATTAACTGACAAGCCTTACAGCGCCCACAGGGCTTACCCTCTTCAACATTTAGGCATAACAAACGATAAGCCATTGCCTTCGCTAGCGCCTCAGCACCAATGCCGTCTAGGGCGTTAATCATTAAGGCGTGAGGCAAATGTTGTTCATTGATACGCCGATTAAAAAGCGACCAAAATTCGGTTTGCCAAGGCAAGGGTAAATAAGCAGCGGATACCACGGGACTATGCCTCTTCCTGCTGTTGCAAGAACTGCTCAAGCACGCCGGTAATCTGCTGTTGCACATCGACTAAAGGCAGAGAAGCATCAATAATCTTATAACGCTCCGGATGATCAGTGGCCATGGCTAAATAAGCTTGGCGAACGCGATTAAAGAAATCAGTCTGCTCTAATTCAAAACGATCTGGATCACTTCTTTTACCCGCACGCTCTAGGCCCTGTTCCACAGAAATATCCAAGATAAGTGTTAGGTCTGGACGCATTTCTCCTTGCACCATAGTCTCAAGGGTAGAAATTAATTGATTACCCATCTGACGACCTGCGCCCTGATAGGCATAGGTAGCGTCGGTAAATCGATCACAGAGCACCCAGTTTCCAGAAGCTAACTGGGGCTCGATAAGCTGCTCTATATGCTGAGCTCTTCCAGCAAACATCATTAGCAATTCAGATGTACTACAAACCGCTTCATCTCTGTTGGCTAGTAACAACTGTCTTATTTCTTCAGCTAGTGGCGTTCCACCGGGTTCACGGGTGTTTACAAAAGGAATTGATTGCTGGGTTAACCACTGTTTAATAAATTCAATATTGGTGGTTTTACCTACCCCTTCGGTACCCTCAATGGTAATAAACTTGCCTCTCATAAACGTCCAGCTCTTCTTTGAATTATTGGGGTGCAGACTGATAGTCCGGTGCACGTTTCTCAATTTGGTAATATCGTACCGCCTTTATGTGTTCAGCGATAGTATCAGAAAACTGGTGACTACCATCGCCTCGAGCGACAAAATAGTAACTGCTCCCCTGAAGAGGATTTAACGCAGCCTTTATAGCCGCTAAACCTGGCATCGCAATCGGGGTTGGCGGCAAACCATTTATTCGATAAGTGTTATAGGCGGTTAAATGCAAAAGGTCTTTCTTACGCAGATCTCCATCGTAATCATCACCTAAGCCATAAATCACTGTAGGATCAGTCTGCAAGCGCATACCTTTTTCAAGACGTCTAACGAACACCCCTGCGATGGCTCTTCGTTCAGCTGCTCGACCCGTCTCTTTTTCAATAATAGACGCCATAATAAGTGCCTCATAGGCTGACTGGTAAGGCAGCCCCTGCTTTTTTTGTTGCCAAGCATTCTCTAGCTCTTGTTGCATCCGCGCATGAGCTTGGCTCAAAATATCTGCAAGCTTATCCTGCTTGGTAAAAATATAGGTATCAGGATAAAACCATCCCTCTGGATGAGTAAGATCTATTCCCGATTGTTGAAGAATTTCGGCAGTAGATTGAGTCTTCAAATAAGCGAATTGATCAAAACTGGCTAAATGATTTATCCATTGCTTAAAAGACCAACCCTCAGGGAAAGTAATACTGCGACTGATAACCAGCCCCTGAGAAAGCTTATGTAAAATACTGAGCGCACTGTCACCTACAACAATCTGATACTCACCCGCCTTAATATCCTGTTCCTTAACAACCTGCGCCCAAGCAGTTAGTAACCTGGGGTATTTGATAATAGATTGATCGGCAAGATGGCGGCTGATTTGATTGAGATTACTGCCCTTTGATACCTCTAAAATATATTGATCGGTGCCTTGAACATCAAAAAAATCTAGCGGTCGATCTAACACATAAAAGACTGATGACACCAAAACACAGAGCATTAAGACGAGTAACGCAAAAATGCGTAAAAATAAGCTGTAAAAGCGATTAATCATTGATATTGAGGATACAGTTCAATTAACTTCTGATTCAGCATAAGCCTTTGTTGATCTAAGGGCAAAGTCTTCAATAATTGATCGTCATCACTGTATACAGAATTAACGCTTAGAATCCCCCTAACAGAGTTGCAGAGAAGGATTTGCTGAGCATCGAGCAATGTGTCGCGATTGACCCCTGTAACAGAGACCCTGATGTCACAGGCAGGAAAAACCTCTTCAATTAAAAGTCCACGCATCACACCAGACACACCAGACTGCTCTAAATTTGGTGTTAACCAGTGGCCCTGACGAGTTTTAACAAAAATATTGGCTGATGTCGCCTCAATAACCTCATCAGCTTTAGTGAACATTAATCCATCTTGATATCTGTTATGAGACCATTCACGTCTAGCCATCACCTGATCGAGTCGATTAAGGTGCTTTACGCCAGCTAAGGTTGAACCTGTTCCCAATAAATGCCTACATAGCCGAATATCAATACCTTGTCTGCGTTGAGATTCGATATCGTCTGGCAATGACGTATAGCTATAAATAAGTGTAGGAGCCATTTTGTCTGGCATAGCATAGCCACGACTGCCACGACCGGCTGTAAGTATGATTTTAATGACACCAGAGTTAATAGCTTGATCTGATAGAGTTTGAATAAATAGATTAAGGTAATGAAGAATCTCATCTATATCGGCAAGGATACCCATTAGATGGCTATCTTGTATCAGTCGAGACAGATGTCTATCCAGCAAAGGGATTTGGGACTCAGTCAGCAATGTAGTCTCAAATAGACCGTGCCCATAGGCAAGCCCACGATCATCAACCAAGTTAACAGACTGATTGCCAACAGGTTGGGACTGACCATTGATGTTGAAAAGGATATTTGCTGTCATCATAGCTCGAGTTGTCTAGACCAAATATGAGCATTATGACAAATATTGCGCCCATAAAAAAACCGCCCCCAAATGGGAGCGGTTTTAGTATTCGGAATTAACCGTTGGCTTGGATGTAGTCTACTGCATCCTTAACTGTAGCAATCTTCTCGGCATCTTCATCTGGAATCTCAGCATCAAATTCCTCTTCAAGGGCCATAATCAACTCTACGGTGTCCAATGAATCCGCACCTAGGTCTTCTACAAAAGATGAAGTCGATTGGATATCTTCTTCTTTAACGCCAAGCTGTTCAGCAACCATTTTAATTACGCGTTCTTCAATGTTACTCATCGTTGTATCTCTCCTATCAAGGAATCAAAAGTCTTAAATTTAAAATCAAGAAATTCTTAATTTCGAAAATCAATATGTTTAGGGCGCGCATTTTACCTCACAAATATTAAAATACTAGTGCAGAAAACAAAAAAAATTACATTTTAGTGATATTTGGTCACTAAGCCATGTACATACCGCCATTTACATGGATAGTTTCGCCGGTTATATAGCCTGCAGAATCGCTGACTAGAAAGCTGACAACCGAAGCAATTTCATTGGGATCACCCAATCGACCCAAAGGCACCTGACTAAGCATAGTCTCTTTATGGGCGTCAGATAAATCTTTTGTCATATCTGTAGCAATAAAACCTGGTGCTACGGTATTAACAGTAATGCCTCTTGAGCCAATTTCTTTAGCTAGAGACCTAGCAAAACCAGCAACACCCGCTTTAGTGGCAGAATAATTTGTTTGTCCGCCATTACCCATGGAGCCCACTACCGAGCTTATATTGACAATGCGTCCCCAACGAGCTCTAGTCATTGGTTTTAAACAAGCCTTAGAAAGACGGAATATTGAAGATAAATTGGTATCAATAACATCAAACCACTCATCATCTTTCATTCTCAGTAAAAGATTGTCTTTGGTAATACCTGCATTATTAATAAGCACTGTAGGTGCGCCAAACTTTTCGCCAACCTGCTCCAGTAAGTCGCTAATTGATTGGCTATCAGTTACATTAAGCATCATTCCAGCGCCTTCTATACCCTGTTCCTTAAAGCGCTGATCAATTTTTTCCGCACCTGAGACCGAAGTGGCAGTCCCTATTACTGTATATCCCTGATTACCAAGCTGATCTGAAATAGCTGCACCAATACCTCGGCTTGCTCCAGTCACTAGGCATACTTTTTTTTCTGATGTCATAAACGACTCCTTAAGACTATTTAATTTCTAACGCAGCAAAAAAATCAGCGACGTTATCCGTGGCCAAAGACGATAACTCCCGATCAATACGCTTTGAGAGGCCACTTAATACCTTACCTGGACCACATTCTATCAGGGTTGTGGCTCCCTTGTTTTTTAATTGAGTAATACAGTCAACCCACTTCACAGGGCTATAAATTTGCTCAAGCATTAGCGCCTTAATTGTTTCGGGGTCAGACTCTGCCTGAGCATGAACATTATGAACAACGGGCACCTGTGGTGAACTAAATGTCACTGAATTAACTAAATTCGCTAAGTTGTCTGCTGCCGGCTTCATTAATGATGTATGAAAAGGCGCACTCACTGGAAGAGGTAATGCGCGCTTTGCTCCTGCAGCCTTACAAGAGTCCATTGCTGCTTCGACCGCCGCATTAGACCCCGCAATAACCACCTGACCTGGCGCATTAAAATTCACCGCATCAACCACACCTAAACTTTGAGCATTTGAACAGGCATCCAAGATTGCCTGATCATCAAGGCCAATAATTGCTGCCATTGCGCCCTCACCCACCGGCACAGCCTGCTGCATATACTGACCGCGAGCACGAACAATTTTTAAGGCATCTTCAAAATTAACCACACCAGAACAAACTAAAGCTGACCATTCACCTAAACTGTGACCAGCCATCTGGCTAGGTTGCGCACCATTATGCTCATTCCATAGACGCCAAATAGCAACACTAGATGCAAGAAGAATAGGCTGAGTGCGCTCAGTAAGATTAATTGCCGCCTGCTCACCCTTCTGAATAAGCTCCCACATATTATAACTAAGGGCATCAGAGGCCTGATCAAACGTTTCTTTGATAATTGCATGATCTTGAGCTAACTCAGCAAGCATACCTATTTTTTGTGAACCCTGACCAGGGAAGACAAATGCAATGTGACTCATAAGTAAAGTTCTCTAAATAATTAAATTTTATTGATGTTGTTTTTCTAAAATAGGTGCCAATGCCTTAGGTAATTGATGACGCGCAGCATTGATACCTCTATTTAAAGCAGACGTGAAACCTTCCACATCAGCAGCGCCATGACTCTTAACCACAACCCCATTCACACCTAGTAAATAAGCACCATTAAATAGGGATGGCTGTATCGACGAATTAAAGCCAGACGTTAGAAAATTGGAAAAGAACCGCAAAAAACTGGACTGAATACCCTGGGTGAATTTTTGAGCAAACTGCTGACTTAACTGTTTAGCTACGCCCTCACCAACTTTTAACGCCACGTTGCCACTAAAGCCATCGCAGACGATAACATCGGCTTCCCCAAGAAAAATACCATCACCTTCAACAAAACCCTGAAAGTTAATTGAACTGTCATCTTCTAACAGCTGGGACACCGCCTGAACTAACTTATTACCCTTTCCTGACTCAGAACCCACATTCAGTAAACGAACGCTAGGGTTGTCGATATCAAGGGCTAAATTGGCAGTTAAGGCACCCAATAGAGCAAACTGGTGCAATTGATCAGCAGAGCAATCAACATTGGCACCTAGGTCGAGCATAAGCTTATTGCCCATGGCCGTGGGAATCTCAGCACAGATAGCAGGACGAGAAATACCAGGGAGCATACCTAAATAAAGTAAGCTTAAAGCCATTAAGGCACCGGTATTACCCGCGCTAATACAGGCCTGTGAATCACCTGTGGCCACAGCACTCAAAGCTTGACCCATAGAGGAATCCTGTTTGGTACGAAGTGCTGTAGAGGGTTTTTCGTCGCAATCAACGATAGTGTCACAATGGACAATATCAACTCTTGAATGAAGAACAGAAGGGAAAGTGCCATCAATCAAAGAACGAAGGACAGCGCTATCACCGAAGACAGAGGCACGAACATCAGAATTCGAGCCAAGAACTTGCTTGAGGCTCTCCATAGTCACTTCAGGGCCGAAATCGCCACCCATGGCATCTATGGAGATTTTAACATCCATGGTCACAAGACCGCAGAATTATTCAGCGTCAGATTC
>ENA-UZWT01013142-UZWT01013142.1-metagenome-genome-assembly--contig:-Day-1-50m-contig-13142_pt1 | contig 11915 bp, 10 predicted proteins | sample MGYA00260338_ERZ794898 | MGnify/ENA metagenome assembly ERZ794898 | reverse complement strand
GATCTTGACTGTGCAGAGCGCTCATCTAAATTTGGAATATTCTCCTTAGACGTTTGTGTCTTTTCACGTTGACGTGATTTTGCTTCTTGGATAATATTTGCAGTTTCCTGTGGAATTTCACCCTTAAATAGAAAAGAAATTACTTCTTTATTCACCTGATCAATCATTGATTTAAATAATTCAAATGATTCAAACTTATATATTAGTAATGGGTCTTTTTGCTCATGTACGGCCAGTTGAACTGATTGCTTTAGTTCATCCATTTTTCTTAAATGAGTTTTCCAAGCATCATCAATGATAGCTAATGAAATATTTTTTTCAAAATCGGTTACAAGTTGCTTACAATTAGTTTGGTAAGATTTTTCAAGATCCGTGACAACTTGTAGTGACTTTACGCCATCTGTAAAAGGAACTACTATTCTCTTAAATTTATCTCGTTGATTTTCGTATACATTCTTTATTACTGGAAATGCTAACTCGGCATTACGCTCCATTTTTGTTAGGTATTGTTGAAAGGCTGTTTTGTACACTTTTCCTGCAATTTCTTGTGAAGACATTCCAGAGAATTCATCAGATGAAATAGGGGAACTCATTGAAAAATAACGAATTAATTCAAATTCAAAATTTTTAAAGTTATTACTAGCTTTATTTTCTTCGCTAATAATCTCAGATGTGTCGTAAATCATATTAGCTAAATCCACACGAAGACGCTCTCCAAAAAGTGCATTATAGCGACGTTTATACACCACTTCGCGCTGTGAGTTCATAACATCGTCATATTCCAACAAGCGTTTACGTACTCCAAATTGATTTTCTTCAACTTTTTTCTGAGCACGTTCAATAGATTTTGAAATCATGGAGTGCTGAATCACTTCACCCTCATCAAGGCCCATGCGGTCCATCATCTTAGCAATCCTTTCACTTCCAAATAAACGCATTAAATTATCTTCTAAAGACACATAAAACTGTGAGCTTCCTGGATCTCCTTGACGCCCGGCACGACCACGTAATTGTCTATCTACTCGACGGGAGTCATGACGTTCCGTCCCAACTATAGCCAGACCACCCGCTGCTTTGACTGTATTAGATAGTTTAATATCAGTTCCACGTCCTGCCATATTTGTGGCTATTGTCACTTGTCCGGGCTGTCCAGCCTCTGCTACAATGTCAGCTTCCTTTTTGTGAAGTTTTGCATTTAAAACGTTGTGAGGGATTTTTCGTATGCTCAACATTTTACCTAACAGTTCACTGATTTCTACATTGGTTGTGCCAATAAGTACTGGACGTCCCGACTTAGACAAATTAGTTACTTCGTCAATAACAGCATTATATTTTTCTCGCTTGGTTTTATAAACTAGATCTTCTCGATCATCTCTCGCAATAGGGCGGTTGGTAGGGATTTCAACAACATCCAATTTATAGATTTCCCAAAACTCTCCTGCTTCCGTCACTGCAGTTCCTGTCATTCCAGAAAGCTTGCGATACATTCTAAAGTAATTCTGTAAAGTAACGGTGGCAAATGTTTGGGTAGCTGCCTCAATTTTTACATTTTCCTTGGCTTCAATAGCTTGGTGAAGTCCATCACTATATCGGCGACCGTCCATAATACGCCCTGTTTGTTCATCGACAATCATGACTTTATTTTCCATAACTACATATTGGATGTCTTTTTCAAAGAGAGCATAAGCTTTTAAAAGTTGATTTAAGGTGTGGATGCGTTCGGATTTAATTCCAAATTCTCTAAATAATTCTTCTTTAAGCTCAGCTTCTTTCTCCGCAGAAAGGTTTTGATTTTCGATCTTAGAAATTTCCATTCCTATTTCTGGCATTATAAAAAAGTCAGGGTTATCTTTTCCGGATAAATATTCGACTCCTTTATCTGATAATTCTATCTGATTATTCTTCTCATCTATTACATAATAAAGTTCTTCGTCTACCTTAGGCATTTCTCTATTATTGTCCTGCATATAAAAATTTTCAGTTTTTTGAAGGAGTTGTTTGATACCTTCTTCACTTAAAAACTTAATTAATGCTTTGTTTTTTGGAATTCCTCTAAATACACGAAGTAATTGAAAACCTCCCTCCTTGGTTTCACCAGATGCAATCATCTTTTTGGCCTCTGCTAATACTCCAGTAAGGTATTTACGCTGAATTCCGACAATATCTTCGACTTTTGGTTTAAGTTCCATAAATTCATGCCTATCTCCCTGTGGAATCGGACCAGAAATTATTAGTGGGGTTCTAGCGTCATCAATTAAAACCGAATCAATTTCGTCTACAATCGCATAGTGATGTGGTCGTTGTACCAAATCTTTTGGCGTATGTGCCATATTATCCCTTAAGTAATCAAAACCAAATTCGTTATTGGTTCCATAAGTAATATCAGCATTATAAGCGTTTTTTCTTTCTTGTGAGTTAGGTTGGTGATAATCAATACAATCTACAGTAAGTCCGTGAAATTGAAAAATAGGCGCCATCCATGCACTGTCCCTTTTTGCTAAATAATCATTAACAGTCACCAAATGAACCCCTTTTCCAGTTAAGGCGTTTAAGTAAACAGGAAGTGTAGCCACCAATGTTTTGCCCTCTCCTGTATGCATCTCAGCAATTTTCCCTAGGTGCATTGCAACTCCACCAATAAGCTGAACATCATAATGTACCATGTCCCAGGTGATTGGTTTTCCTGCAGCATCCCAAGAGTTGGCCCAAAAAGCTTTTTCACCATTTAAGTTTACATAATCTTTAGTACCAGAAAGTTCTCTGTCGTAAGAGCTTGCAGTTACTTCTATACTGGTATTATTTACAAAACGCCGAGCTGTTTCTTTAATAACCGAAAAAGCTTCTGGTAAAATAGTTTCTAAAACTCCTTGGGTTTTAGTGTATACTTCATCTTTTAGACCATCGATTTCTTGGTATATTTCTTCTTTTCTGTCTATATCTTCTGTAGTATCTGCTTCTTTATACAACTTAGAAATTGAATTCTCTATAGATAAACAGGCAGATTCAATAGTTGTTTTAAAAGCCAGTGTTTTGGCTCTTAAACCATCATTACTAAGAGCCTGTATCTCATCTTCAAATGTTTTAATTTTATTGACAATGGGCATGATAGCCTTAACGTCTTGTTTGGATTTATCTCCAACGAATACTTTTAGTACCGAATTCAGTAAACTCATTATGCTTAGATATTTATAATCGTCTTTAACTCTATACAGTCAAAGATACAGTTTGTTGTTATTTCTTTGTGAAATAATGTAAAAAAAAAAGTCTCAAAAGAGACTTTTCTAAATAATTTTTGAGTTTTAATACTCATCCTCATTCCAAAGATAATCTTCATCTGATGGATAGTCAGGCCAGATTTCCTGTATAGAGTCGTATGAGTCCCCTTCGTCCTCAATTGCTTGAAGGTTTTCAACTACTTCTAGAGGAGCACCTGTTCTGATTGAATAATCTATTAATTCGTCTTTAGTGGCTGGCCAAGGGGCGTCACTAAGGAAAGATGCAAGTTCTAAAGTCCAATACATTTTTAAAATATTTAATTTCTGCAAAAATAATTTTTTACTTGAAAAAGTCAAGTAAAAAAGCATTTATTTCAACAATAAAGTTGTGAATGTTGTAAATAACCTTAAAAACTAAATTATTTTGCTCAGCAATTAAACTATGATCATGAATTAGTTGGTTTTTTTGGGATCCATTTAATCTCTTCTGCCTTTAAATCCTTTGACAATTTTCGTGCCAACACAAACAAGAAGTCAGAAAGACGGTTTAAATAAATTAAAACTTCTGTAGGAACTGGCTGCTTGGAATTTAGTTTTGTAGTAATTCTCTCTGCTCTACGGCAAATACTTCTAGCAATATGGCAGTACGACACCGTTGAGTGCCCACCCGGTAAAATAAAATGGGTTAGAGGCGGTAAAGTTATATTCATAGCGTCTATTTCGGTTTCTAAAAGAGTAGTGGCTTCGGGTTTTAAAACTGGAGTTTGAAAACGTTTACCTTTCGGTTTTTTTTGAATCACCGGGTCCATAGCTAAGATAGCACCCATAACAAAAAGCTGTTCTTGGATGTTAATTATAATGACTTTAGAGTTGTTAGGAATTTCTTGATCTCGTATTAGTCCAAGATACGAATTAAGTTCATCAACAGTTCCATAACATTCAATTCTTGAGTCATGTTTTGGCAATCGAGTCCCGCCTATGAGTCCTGTTGTTCCACTATCTCCTGTTTTTGTGTAAATCTTCATTTGTTGTTTTCTAGTCTAAAGTTAATAGGAATATTACAAAACAGCAAAGTATTAAAGCCTTATTGTAAAATGTTCTTTAAGCTGTTCGGTTCTAAAAAATAATAAGCCCCAGTAATACGTGTCAATAGAAACAGAAACTTCAGAAGACGAGTTAAGTTGGTTCCAGCTTTTATAATTGATTTTATTTTTTCGAATTGAAGGAATTAAAACAACTGAATCGCGGTGACATTGTTTAAGAAAGTTTAAAAGTGCGTGGGTATTAATTGTGTTGATATTTACGCATATTAGACAAGGGGATTCAGATATTAATTTTGAATGACAAATTAGATCTTCAATTGTATTAAATTTTTTAACAATACTCTGACTACTTAAAATAACTTCAAAATTAGTTTTAATTGAAGCATCAAAATAGATGTATTTATATTTAAAATATGATCCTAGACGCAACAAAAATTGAGTCTTAGAATCTATTTTTTTAAATATGGGATCGTTATTTGTAGCGTTAGTATCGTAAAAGCATTTGGTAACTAAATCAAAAACAAAAGGGGAATGAACCCCATGTTCATTTTTGGAATACCACCAAAATGTCAAATATGAAAGTAGTCGATTCAATTTAGTTTTTCATTTAAGTCAATCCATCTTTGTTCTTTTTCTTCAATGACTTGAAGTATTTTTTTTAAATTCATAGAAAGTAGTTCTATAGTGTCCATGCTAATATCCTTTACTAAGAATTGAGATTCGAGTTCTTTTTTATCAAATTCTAGTGATTTCAATTTGCTTTCTATATTTTTAAGTTCTTTTTGTTCATTAAAACTTAGTTTAGTTAGGGATTGCTTTGTGCTAATAGGTTTGGTAGTCTTTACCATTTTTTTTTGATCTGAAACTAAGGATACACTGTCTTCGTAAGTTCTGTAATCTGAATAGTTTCCAGGAAAATTATCCACTAAACCTTTGCCTCTGAACACAAATAAATGATCAACAATTTTGTCCATGAAATAACGGTCATGTGAAACAACAAGTAAGCATCCTGGAAAATCTAGTAAAAAGTTTTCTAAAACGTTAAGGGTAATAATATCTAAATCATTTGTTGGTTCATCAAGAATTAAGAAATTTGGGTTTTGTATTAAGACTGTGCATAAGTAAAGACGCTTACGTTCACCACCACTTAATTTTTCAACAAAATCATATTGTTTTTTTCGACTAAACAGAAAGCGTTCCAGTAGCTGCTGAGCGCTAATTTGTTTACCTTTTGTAAGTGGGATATACTCGCCGTAGTCCTTGACCACATCAATTACTTTTTGCATCGGCTTAGCTTTGATGCCGTTCTGGGTGTAATACCCAAACTTAATAGTTTCTCCTAGAATGATTTTACCGCTGTCTGGCTTAATTCTTCCAGTAATCATATTTAGAAATGTTGATTTTCCAGTTCCATTTTTACCAATGATTCCAATGCGTTCACCTCTTTGAAAAACGTATTCAAACTTATCTAAAATCAATTTTTCATCATAAGCCTTTGAAACTTTATAGATTTCTAGGATTTTACTTCCCAAGCGTTCCATATTGATTTCTAGTTGAATTTCGTGATCATTTCTACGCTTGCTTGCTCGTTCTTTTATTTTGTAAAAGTCATCAATTCTTGACTTTGATTTAGTAGTACGTGCTTTTGGTTGGCGACGCATCCATCCAAGTTCTTTTTTAAATAGCTGTCGGGACTTATTTGTTTCAATGGCTTCTCGTTCAATGCGTTCTTCTTTTTTCTCTAAAAAATAGGAATAATTTCCTTTATAATTGTAGATAGAACCTTCGTCCAATTCGATGATTTCAGAGCATACACGCTCTAAGAAATACCGGTCATGCGTCACCATAAAAATTGTGATATTTTCTTTAGCAAAAAAAGTTTCTAACCATTCAATCATTTCTAAATCTAAGTGGTTAGTAGGTTCATCTAAAATTAACAAGTCAGGCTTACTTAATAAAGTGTCAGCCAGAGCTAAACGCTTTTGCTGTCCTCCTGAAAGTTCACCAACCTTTTGATTTAAGTCAACCAGCTTTAGTTTGTGAAGTATTTGAGTGTATTGTGTTTCGTAGTCCCAAGCTTGGTAACGCTCCATGTCGTCAAATGCTGTTTGGTATAGTTTACTGTTTTCAGGATCTTCTAGAGCTGTGTGATAGGTTTTAATTACTTTTAAAATAGGGTTATCTGATTTTAAAATGGTTTCTTTAACTGTAAGAGATTGGTCTAAAACAGGTTCTTGTGAAAGGAATGTTGTTCTTAAATCATTTCTGTAAATAATCTGCCCAGAGTCTGGAGTGTCTTTTCCAGAAAGAATATTTAGGATAGTAGTTTTTCCAGTACCGTTTTTGGCAATAAAAGCTATTTTTTGATCTTTATGAATACTAAATGAAAGATTTTCAAAAAGACTTAGTTCGCCATAAGATTTTGATATATTTTCAACGTTCAAGTAATTCAAATTTTTAATTTTTTAAGTAAGGTTTGATTTATAATTAAATTAACTTTTTGAAATGACGAATTAAAAATAAATATCGTAAAATGATAGCAATGAGAAATGGGATTAATCCAATCGAAAATGATTGAACACCGGTCACCCAATGCATTATCATTAAAGTTAATAGTATTACTAAAAATACTATATATTTAATACCGCGATTGGATAGTTGGGTCTTTATAATGGAGGGGATAAAAAGAAGGTTGATAGCAAAGGCCCACAATAAATTATAATTATACGCTGTAGCCTCATGATCTGTTGCAAACCACAGCAGAAGTAAAACAAGTCCTATAAAGCCAGTAAAAGCAAATAAAATCACATCTAACCATGTACTTCGATTATTTTTTTTATGGTCATTAAATGTAATAAATAAGATTAACAGGGCTATTAATGACAAAATTGCTAAAGGGCTGAATAGTCCCTCAGAAGTTTTAGTGGTTGCAGTTGATGAATTTAATAGTTTTGATTTTTTAACAATTTTTAAATTTGTAGATGCTGCAATGGAATTTTCAAGTAATAAATAAAGATTTTTTGGTAAAAAAACATGTTCCTTAATTGTTGCTTTTTGATCAATTTTTGACCCAAGAGCTATATCGATAGCCAAACTACCCCAAGAGTTTATGTTAAGATCTGAACGAATTAAGTTTCTAAATGTTTCTTTTTTAAATGCAATGGGGGGGGAGTACTTAATTTGGTCTGCCAAAATGGATTCAATGGCATCCGTGATTTTAGTTGCGCAATTATTGTAGAAAAAATCATACGGATAGTATCTCTTTTCAGGTTTCATATTTTCTGTCAGAAAATTATAAAAGGCTGTTTTTTGTTTTGTGCTTAAGTTGAGTTGTTGCTCATTTACTTGTCTATTTTGGTATTTGTAAAACGATAAAAAATCTTCAAAGGCGCTACGGCCGACCATATAATCAAGCTTACCTCTAGCAAAATTTAAATAGAAACCTTTCGACTCAAAATCATATCGCCCGTAATCAAATACCAAATCAAAGTTGTATAAAGAATCCTTTACTCGAATGGCATTGTGCCCAAAAGAATCATTTAATAAATGACCTGAACCAATAGTTAAAACACTAATTTCTGAAGTGTTTGATAGTTTTAGCTGCGCGTTTGACAACAGCGAAAATAATAAAATAAAAAATGTTATTATTTTTTTTAAAATCATTATCTAAATATACTTAAATCAATTTTTAGCGAAAAAACATTTGAATATAAGGCAGTACTTTGGTCACCAATATCAGTGAAAGCATAATCTAAATGTATACCATTGTACTTAAATCCAACACCAAAATTTGGTTGAAAGGTTAGAGATTCTGAATTATCTATTTGTAACTCATTTTGGAAGTTCCCTACACCCCCTCTTAAAAATACGAGATTTGTATATCCAAGCTCGAAACCAACGGCTGGATTAATGCTTAGAAAAGAGGTGGATAAGATATCATTATTTTGTTCAAATCTAGCTATCAAATCAACTTCTGTTTTTAGTGTATAGTCATAACTGAATGTAAATAATTTTGATACTCCCAGTTGTAGTTTTGGGAGAGTTATTTCGGTTGTTTCTGGTGCTTCTTGGTTTTCACCCGGAATAGCGTTTTGAATATCTTCTAGCCGTTCTTTGTCAATTGCCCAAGCATTAAAAGTAGTGGTTATATCTTTTGCCATTAATCCAAATTTCCATTCATTGGATTCAAACTGAATCCCTAGGTCAAATCCAAAACCCCACGAGGTTGCGAAATCTCCAATAATACGTCGAATTACTTTTGCGTTTATTCCGTAATTAAAATTTTGAATAGGTAGTTTTCTAGAAAAAGAAAATGTGAGTCCATAGTCCGCTGCTGAAAATAAATTAATTCGATCGTAATTGACTATTCCTTGTTGGTCGATTAGTTTGGTAGTATCGAGAATATCATCAACTCCAAATCTTATTAAAGAAATGCCAATTGCGGTTTTGTCATCTATGGGCATTGCAAAAGCTAAATAGTTATAATTAGCAATATTCGCAAAATAACTAGAATGCATGACCGCTATTTGACTGTCTTCTATCTGCACAAGACCTGCGGGATTCCAATAGCTTGAATTAACGTCGTTCGAAGATGCAACTATTGCATTACCCATTCCTAAAGCTGAAGCATCTACTCCAATATTCATGAACTCATTTGAATATTTACGCCCAGTCTGAGCCTTTAACAATAAAGGAGTTAAAAACAGGAAGATTAATTTAATGGTTTGCAATGGATTTTCTTAAGTAAAAATGTTTTTAATCTATGATTTTTTTTAGATTATTTTGATTATTAACGTAAAACAAAAATAGTTTATTATTTTTACTAATTAATTACAATTTAAGTGAAAACGTTTATACCAAATTTCATAACATTATTAAATTTATTGTCTGGCTGTATCGCCGTCATATATGCAGTCAATGGAGATATGAAATTAACAGCTTTATTTGTTTGTCTAGGAATTTTATTTGATTTCCTCGATGGTTTCATAGCAAGAAAGTTAAGAGTGCAGAGTGTGTTAGGGGTTCAGTTAGACTCTTTAGCAGATTTAGTAACAAGTGGGGTGGTTCCTGGCTTAGTTCTTTACTATCTATTTAGTCTTACTACACAATTAACTTGGGATACCAGTGGAATAGTACCGTATTTCGGACTACTGGTAACTCTTGCTTCGGCATACAGGTTAGCTAAGTTTAACGTGTCTGACACTCAATCAGACTTTTTTATTGGATTACCAGTGCCAGCAAACACCCTATGGATTATTGCCTTGCCATTAATTTTAGAGTACCAATCAAATGATGTTGTTCAAGAAATAATTTTAAACCCATGGTTTTTAGTTCTATTTACGCTAATAAGCAGTTATTTGCTAAATGCTCCAATAAAGTTGATTTCATTGAAATTTAAAAACTGGGATTTAAATGATAATGCGTACAGGTACATATTAATCATATTTTCGCTAATAGTAATTTTATTTTTTCGATTTGTTGGAATACCTATTGCTATCATTGGGTATTTGGTATTGTCGTTAATTTCTAGTAAAAAATTAAATGTATGACTTCTGGCTTTTTTGCAATTCTTGATGACATTATAGTTTTAATGGATGATGTTCTGACAATGACTAAAATATCCGCAAAAAAAACAGCTGGTATTCTTGCAGATGATTTAGCGGTTAACGCAGAGAAATCTTCTGGATTTTCGTCTTCACGAGAGCTCCCCGTGTTGTGGTCTATAACAAAGGGCTCTTTTTTAAATAAGTTAATTATTTTACCTTTTGTTTTTATGTTAAGTGCTTTTTTACCTTCTGTAATTTTAGTGGTACTTATATTCGGTGGTGTTTATTTATCCTTTGAAGGAGTAGAAAAAATTGTACATTATTTTTCTCCCAATGTGGCTAACTTTAACACTCTCAAGTCTGAGTCTCTTTCAAAACAGGGCTTATTGGCTTTAGAAAACAAAAAAATCAAGTCAGCTATATTAACTGATTTCATTTTGTCCATCGAGATTATTATTATTGCATTGGGTACAGTAATCAATGAATCGATTGAAATAAAACTTATTGTAGTGACTTTAATTTCTATGATAGCCACGATTGGTGTTTACGGAGTAGTGGGGTTAATAGTAAGAATGGATGATTTGGGCTATAAGCTAGTGCAAATGAGTAAAGGTCGTAAAAACAGTTTGTATTATTTAGGTATGGGAATGGTTAATGCTTTGCCAGTTGTCATAAGGATTTTGTCGGTAGTGGGAACTATTGCATTATTGTTGGTTTCCGGCGGAATTTTTGTACATAATATTCCATTTTTTCATCACTTTTTAGAAAATATCCCAAGTTTACTAAGAGATTTAATAAGCGGCACTTCAGTTGGTTTGATATCAGTTTTGTTTGTAAAGCTATTTAGAAAAATTTTACGATTTGACAGCAAATTGTAAAGCGTATTAAAATTCTAATTTTTTCTTACGAAGTTCGAAATTTTGCCCTAAATAAACCTTGCGTACCATCTCGTTATTGGCTAAGACATCAGGACTACCAGCTTTTAATATGCTACCTTCAAACATCAAATATGTTCTATCTGTTATAGCTAAAGTTTCTTGTACGTTGTGATCAGTGATAAGAATCCCAATATTTTTCATAGTGAGCTTGGCAATAATTCTCTGTATATCTTCCACAGCAACTGGGTCAACACCTGCAAATGGTTCGTCCAGCAAAATAAAACTTGGGTCAGTCGCTAATGCTCTTGCGATTTCTGTTCGCCTACGTTCACCACCTGATAATAAATCTCCTCTACTTTTCCGAATATGATTTAGACTAAATTCCTCAATCAGAGATTCCATTTTTACAACTTGTTCTTTTTTTGATAATTTAGTCATTTGAAGTACACTTAAAATATTGTCTTCTATACTTAATTTTCTAAACACAGAAGCTTCCTGAGCTAAGTAACCAATACCGCTTTGTGCTCTTTTGTACATAGGGTATGAAGTAATTTCTTTATCATCTAAGTATATTGCACCACCATTAGGTTTAATTAATCCAACAGTCATATAGAATGAGGTGGTTTTTCCGGCACCATTAGGTCCAAGAAGGCCTACAATTTCTCCTTGATTGACTTCAAAAGAAACATCTTTTACTACTTTGCGCCCACTGTAGGACTTCATCAAATTTTGAACTCTTAACTTCATTAGGTTTTTAAAACTACATAAAAATAGTAAATTGATTTTAACTATTCATCAATTCTGAAAAGTTAAAATAAAAATTTAACTTGAATATTTAATTGTTTAAGGTTTCTAATTCATCTAAATAATCATAGGCTCGTCTTAAGTGAGGAATGACAATTGTGCCTCCAACTAATGTCGCTATACTAAGAGCTTCATTAATTTGCTTTTTATTCACCCCTTCAGTATGACATTTTTCAAGATGATAGCGTACACAGTCGTCACATCTCAATACAGTAGATGCAACTAATCCTAATAATTCTTTAGTTTTTGTATCAAGAGCGCCTTCATTAAAGGCGTTCGTATCTAAGTTAAAAATGCGCTTGATAATCGTGTTGTTTTCAGCAAGAATTTTAGAGTTCATTTTCTTGCGATATGCGTTAAATTCTTTTACTTTATTGGCCATTGGTTTCTTTTATTTTTTGATTTCTTAATACGATTCTAGATATAAGA
>ENA-UZWT01000603-UZWT01000603.1-metagenome-genome-assembly--contig:-Day-1-50m-contig-603_pt1 | contig 11915 bp, 9 predicted proteins | sample MGYA00260338_ERZ794898 | MGnify/ENA metagenome assembly ERZ794898 | reverse complement strand
CATGTCAATCTCTAAGCCCCTATAAAGGAACAGTACATGAACGAAGAAAACGAAGAGTACGGAACAGCAGACGAAATCTACTTTGCAGCAGAAGAAACTGCTGGTGGCCTAGAGTTAGACCTAGAAGAAGATATTCGCAATCGTTTCGTAGGCTTAGTCGAAGACCGTTATGCTTCTGCTGAACAAGCACGAGAGTTTGACGAGCGCCGATGGCTTCAAGCGTATCACAACTTCCGAGGCGTTTACGGAAAAAACATTCGTTTTCGTGAAAGCGAAAAATCTAAAGTTTTTGTTAAAGTTACTAAAACTAAAGTATTAGCGGCCTTTGGTCAGCTTGTTGATGTTATCTTTGGTACTGGCCAGTTTCCGATTGGTGTGCGAGAAACCAAACTGCCTGAAGGCGTGTCCAAATACGTACACGTTAAAGAAGGCGGGATGGGTATTGAAGAAAGTGCTCCAATGCCTTATAAAGAAGCTATGGAACCGACAGCACCTTTAAAACCTACAAACCCTTATGACGTAGGTTACGAGGGCGATGGGCAAGTATTAGGCCCCGGTGCCACTTTAACAACTCCAGATATTTTAGCTGAAGCAATCGAAGAAGCTAACCTAGAGATTGCAGAAGGAGCGTCACCAGACCCTAAAGTTTTAGAAATGTCTCCGGCCAAGGAGTCTGCAAGAAATATGCAGATTCTTATTCACGACCAGATTGAAGAGTCAGGCGGCTCAAGTGAGCTTCGTAATGCCCTGCTTGAATCTGCTCTATTTGGAACAGGCATTGTAAAAGGCCCGTTCAATTACAACAAAACATTGAACCGTTGGGTTACTGATGAAGAAGGCGAAAGAACATATAGCCCTCTAGAAGTTCGAGTTCCCCGCCTTGAGTTTGTAAGTATCTGGGACTTTTTTCCTGACCCCGCTGCAACATCAATAGAAGAGTGTGAGTATACTGTACACCGACACAGAATGAACAAGTCGCAGCTTAGAGCGTTAAGCAAGATGCCGTTCTTCAACAAGGACGCTATTCGTGGTTGCCTCCAGATGGGGCCAAACTACACGGAAAAAGATTACGAGCATGAGTTAAAAGATGACCAGCGTTCAGAAGAGTACGGCTCAGGACAGTTTGAAGTTCTTGAGTATTGGGGCATCATGGATGCTGAATATGCAAGAGAAGTCGGGATGGAACTGCCTGACGAGGTTGATGATTTAGATGAAGTTCAAGTTAATGCTTGGGTTAGTAATGGAAAGCTCCTTCGTGGGGTTGTTAATCCTTTTACTCCTTATAGACTTCCGTACAACGCCTTTCCTTACGAACGTAATCCTTATTCTTTCTTTGGTATTGGCGTTGCAGAGAATATGGACGACTCTCAACAAATCATGAACGGCCATGCACGTATGGCAATCGACAACCTTGCTTTAGCTGGTAGTTTGGTATTTGATGTGGATGAATCAGCTCTTGTGGGTGGACAGTCTATGGACATCTATCCCGGCAAAGTATTCCGCCGTCAGGCTGGAATGCCCGGTCAGGCTATTCACGGCGTAAAGTTCCCCAACACTTCGCAAGAAAACATGATGATGTTTGACAAGTTCCGACAGTTAGCTGACGAACAAACAGGCATCCCAAGCTACTCACACGGTCAGACAGGCGTACAAAGCATGACTCGAACTGCTTCTGGTATGTCTATGTTGTTGGGCGCAGCGTCACTTAATATTAAAACAGTTATTAAGAACATTGATGACTTTTTGCTAAAGCCTCTGGGCGAAGCATACTACCAATGGAACATGCAGTTCTTTGAAGGTGAGCTAGATATTCAAGGCGACTTGGAAGTTCACGCAATGGGCACTAACAGCTTAATGCAAAAAGAAGTACGCAGTCAGCGTTTAACTACATTCTTGCAGACAGCTCAAAATCCTGCCATTGCACCGTTTGTTAAAATCTCTAAGATTGTTAGTGAGCTGGCTTATAGCCTTGACCTCGACCCTGATGAGATTCTTAACGACCCTGAAGAAGCTGCAATCATGGCACAAATTATAGGAGCACAAAATGTTGGACAAGGAACTGGCGAGGCGGCTGGGGCCGCTGGTCAACAACCCGGAGCTATGGGAGGCGCTGAAGGAGCACCTCAACAACCTACGGAACTTGGAGCTACAGGGACTGGCGGTGGAAACATCGGAACCGGCGCTGTACCGCAGGCAGGGGAAAGCGAATTTACTGGCACAGTTGCTTAAACTAAAAGAACAAGCACTAGAAGCTAAAACAAGAATTGAGGAATAATTATGCACTGTAACGACAACAAGAAAAAAAGAACAAAAAAAGCAGTAGGCTCAGTAGCTCAAAAAGCGGCAGAGGGTGCTGACTCCTTGTTGTCTGAAGCCCGTAAAGATGTAGTGGCTGCACGAAAACCTGAACCCGCCATGCCTAAAGAAGTAATGGAAATGGCTGAAGCAACTTCTAAGGTTAAAGGTAGCGCAGAAACAGAAGCTCCTAAAGTAGCGCAAGAGAATTTAAAAGATACTACAAAACTTGTAAACTCTTTGAGCTTTGCTGCTGGTGGCAACAAAAAGATGGACAAGGCGTACATCATGGAATCTTTGAGCGCTGTTGTTGATTCTCCTATTGTAGAGTCCAAACAATCTATTGCTGAGTTTATTACTGACCTACACCGTACACAACTTGACGAAGAGTCTAAGCCTTTGTTGTCTACAGATGATTTCAAAAAACTTACTAGCTTTGCAAGCTCAGAAGAGCGTGTAGAAAAGAACGAAGGCGGCGAAGTCTCTGATGCTGACAAATACATCAGCTTACGCGAGCAAATGCTAGAGGCTATGGATAAAGCTGAAGATGAAAAAACTAAAGAGTTAATTCAAAAACGCTGGCAGCAAATATCAGATTCTTTTTCTGGTGAAGATATTTATCAGGCATTAAAGAAATTGGATTCCCAATCAGAAGAGCGTGAAGGTAAATTCTTTGGTGGAATACTGCAAAAAGTAAAAGGACATTTAAAAGAAGTAGGTGAAGGCAATGCCCCTGAAGGTGTGTTAGGCGAAGTGCTGAGCCAAGAAAAAGACGCAGGAAAAATCAGAGCAGAAGGTCAAGACAGAGAAGCTGAAGCCTCTATTGGAATTGCAGAGCTAGAAGGCCCAGACCCTATCGAGCCTTCTAATAACTCACAGCTTGCTAGTGCAGCAGTAGCGGCTCCCGGAACTACCACCGAGATTGGCTATGCCGAAGGCGGTAACGTAGAAGACAAAATGAAAGTTAAATATGCTGAAGGCGGCTCAATGCTTGATATGCCTGTTGATACATACGACAATATTCCAGAAGACGAAAAAGCTGCTGTAGAAGCTTCACAGCTACCAGACGATGAAATGGAAGATGAGTATTCTGTATTCGTTATGGAAGAGTCTCTTACAGAAGATGACCAAAAATATTTATTAAACGCTCTCGAAGGCGATGAGCGACTAGGCGAAATCTTTGACAAAGTTATGGATGTAGCCGGAGAATTTGCTGGTGAGGGAGCTGTGAAAGGCCCCGGCACTGGCACATCAGATTCGATACCCGCAAGGTTGTCGGATGGTGAATTTGTTTTCACCAGAAAAGCAACTGACCAGATAGGTACGGAAAAGCTTCAAACTATGATGGATGATGCTGAACGTGCTTACGATGGCGGTTTAATGAAAAAGTACATGGGTGGTAGCATATTAACTAACGAGGAAATGGAAGACCCTGATAAGGAAGTCCATGACCAGATGTTAGGTGCTAATGCAATGCCCAGTGTACGCAGACGATAAGGCCACCCGAAAGGCCCCTTATCACTTTTAATTTTAACCTAGAGGCCACCTTGTAGTATCAAGCCCTATTCAGCAGTCGCGAGCCGAATAGCTACCTTGAAAAGACGACAAGCCCCAAAAGGAGTAGTGACGATGAGTGAAGTACAAGAAGTACAACAAGAAGAAACGGCAAACCCCTACAACATGAGAAAAGACTATGGCAACGAACAAGACGCTCCTTTTCAAAGTGCTGATGGTGTTTATCATCCACCTAGTCAGGCCACCTCTAAAGCAGCCCCTGATGAAGAAAATGCTAATTATAAAAAGCGATACGATGATTTAAAAAAACATTACGATAATAAGATTAATGAGTTTAAACAGAAAGAACAAGAACTACAAGCAGAAGCTCGAATGACACAGCAAGTTGAACAGGCCGTACGTCACGAGGATAACACTGAAGCAGGACTTGCACACGAGTATGTTGAACAACGAGCAGAGGCACTAGAACCGGCACAGACCCCTACACTAGACGAACGTGAAGCCAGAGTAGCACGAAAAGAAGCAGAGCAAACGCTTGCTTCAGCGCATCCTGACTTTGCAGATATTCGTCAAAGTGAAGAGTTCCACGGTTGGGCCAAAGCACAGCCAGAAGCAATTCAAGACTGGGTGTATAATAATCCTGATAACGTAAAGTTGGCAGTCAAAGCTATTGATTTATATAAATTAGAAAGCGGTATCCAAGTTTCTCAAGGTACTTCGCAACAGTCACAAACTTCGACCAAAGCTTCAGCGGCTGATATGGTATCAACTAAAACAACTACTGTTGATGCTAAAGAAGCAAAAGTATGGTCACAACGGGAGATTGCTGCCCTGTCTATGGCTGATTACGATAAGTATGAAAAAGAAATCGATGCAGCCATTATGGAAGGCAGAGTAGTAAACTAACATAAAATGTCTTTAATTCATAAGGAAACATAATCATGGCACAATATTTTCAAGGCGCAGGCGACCCAGCACCCGGTAACTTCGACAACCAAGTAACAGGACAGACTAATTCTTACTTCCTGCCAGCTATTTACTCTAAGAAGGTTCTTAACTTCTTCCGTAAAGCATCGGTTGCAGAAGCTATCACCAACACTGACTACGAAGGTGAAATTTCTGCCTTCGGTGATTCTGTACGAATCATTAAAGAGCCAGTAATTAGCGTTAGCGCTTACACTCGTGGTGCTGATACTACCGCCACCAAACTGACAGACGAAGAAATCAATCTGGTTGTTGATTCAGCAAACGCCTTTAAGTTTATCGTAGACGACATCGAAACTTCTATGTCTCACGTAAACTTCAAAGAAGTTGCTGCTTCATCTGCTGCTTACGCTCTGCGTGACGCATTTGATGCTGCTGTAATCGCTGCTGGTTTTGCTGGTCTGTCTGCTTCTGGCCCTGACCACACTCTCGGTACTGATAGCGCTACTCACCTTGGCGCTGGCGTATACGATGGTGCAGGCGCAGTTGGCTTGGACGTAACCGACCCACTTGACCTGCTGGCTAAGTTTGCCCGTCTTCTTGACGAGCAGAACGTACCAGAAGAAGGTCGTTGGGTAGTTGCACCTCCTAGCTTCTACGAAGAACTGTCTCAGTCTGGTTCTAAGCTTCTGTCTGTTGACTTCAATGCTGGTCAAGGCTCCATTCGTAACGGTCTCGTTACTTCTGGTTTGCTCCGTGGCTTTAGCATGTACAAGTCTAACAACGTAGCTACTCCAAGCGCTGCTGATGGCAAGATTCTTGCTGGTCACATGTCAGCTATTTGTACTGCACAGACTATCACTAGCACTGAGGTCATCCGTGACCCAGATAGCTTTGGTGACATCTGTCGTGGTTTGCACGTATTCGGTGTTAAAGTCCTTCGTGACGAAGCACTCGTTGGTGCGTTCTACAACGTATAAGCTGTATCTAAATAAGTGCGGGGGCTGTAAAAGGCCCCCAATCTTTAACAAATTAAAAGGCAAGAGAACCTATGGCAACATCCTACTTAGACTTAACCAATGAACTTCTTAGAGAACTAAATGAAGTTACTTTGACTTCCTCGAATTTTGCTTCAGCAGTAGGTGTTCAAGGCCATGTTAAAGATGCTGTAAATAAAGCATACTTTGATATTATTAATCAAGAACCTCAGTGGCCTTTCCTTTCCGCAGGAGAAAGCGGCGAAGTTGACCCAATGTACGGAAACGTATATGTAGAAACAGTTGTAGGTCAACGATATTACGAATTAAAAGCTTCAAGTGATTCCATCAAAGACGACTACGGTTCAATTGACTGGGATAACTTTTATGTAACTACAGTAGGAGTGTCAGGCGAAACTGCACCCTATGTAGGACGCAATTTACGCTACACAACTAACGAAGAGTGGAAAAGCTTTCGCCGAGTTGCAGAAAACTTAGACGATGCAGACGCTCAAGCATACGGAGAGCCTGACCGAGTTATACGTAGCCCAGACGCACGTAAGTTTGGTTTAAGCCCGATACCAGATAAAGTATATCGTGTGTGGTTCTATGCTTGGAATCTTCCAGCTAAATTTAGCGCCTACAGCGATGAAATAATTTTTCCTGAAATGTACACTACTGTACTTTTAGCTCGCGCAAGATACTACATTTGGCAGTTTAAAGATAACCCACAAGCAGCTTCGTTTGCACTAGACGACTATAAAAAAGGTGTGCGTAGTATGCGCTCAAACCTAATTGAACCTACTCCTTTCTATATGACTGACGACAGAGTGAGAATCATATAATATGGCAGCTTCACAACCTTTTGGTTTTTCATCTAAAGGTGGCTTAAACACCAACCTTAGTGAAATAGAAATGCTTCGCCAGCCCGGAATCGCAACAGACTTGCGTAATTTCGAGGTTGACCCTGACGGCGGCTATCGCAGAGTAAACGGCTTTACGCCTTACGGTGGCGACTCGGCGGCTCGACCTAATGCTGCAAATAGTGTTTTAGGTATTAAAACGTATGCAGACGGTGTAGTTGTATGTAGCGGCACAGATATTTTCTTCAGTAATGACGGAGCTACGTGGTTACAAATTAATAGAGCATCTGTACATAGCAGTGGCGATAACTACGCAACCTTTACAGGTCGCTCAGTTTTAGCTCGAACAAGCCAAGGGCAAAGCTCCATAGCTTTATACGAAGGAAGTAAGTCAGAATATGGTGAACTATTAATCTGTGATGGCGCAAACCTTCCTTATTATTTTTACATGACAGGGACAGGCGACTTAAATACTCGTACATTTTATTCTAGTGCAATAACGGTAACAAGTTCAGAGACTCCATCAATTGCAACAATCCACGGAAATAGCTCTGTACTTTCAGGAACTAGCGAAAACCCTAACCAAGTATATTACAGCCAAATCCACGAAATAAGTACTTTTGGTGGCACAGGTGCAGGTCAAATAAGACTAGCTGATAAAGTCGTAGGACTAAAAAGCTTTCGTGGCGATTGTATTGTATTCTGTCAAAACAGTATTTATAGATTAGTAAACATTGAATCTAATGACACAAGTACGGCTGTAATCCCTATTACAAAAAACGTAGGTTGCCTAGATGGAAACAGCATTCAAGAGATTGGCGGTGACTTAATGTTCCTAAGCCCTGACGGCGTTAGAACACTTGCGGGTACTGCGCGTATTGGTGACGTTGAGTTGACTTCTGTAAGTCGAAACATTCAAAGCATCCTTACACAACTTGCAAATAAAATAAACACGTATACAATTTCTAGCGTAGTGTTACGCTCTAAATCACAGTATCGTTTGTACTATAACGACCCCAACGAAGCAGCCAATATATCTAAAGGTATCATAGGCACATTCACAGGCCAAGGCTTTGAGTGGTCAGAAACGGAAGGCATTGAAGCTCCCGCAGTTGATAGTGGATTTTTAATTAACGGTGTAGAACAAATTGTTCACGGCGACAATGACGGTTATATTTATAATCACGATACTGGAACTGTGTTTTCATATCTTGGCGCTGATGCTAATGTAAAAGCAGTTTATGAAACTCCTTACTTAGATTTTGGAGACATGGGTACACGAAAGACTTTACAGTACGCAAAGATTTCTGTAACTCCTGATAGAGATGCTGGAGGTTATGCACAGCCTACATTAGAAGTTAAATTTGATTTTGAAGACAGCGCTGTTCAACAACCCCCTACGTATACACTAGATGAAATAAGAAGCGGTGCAACTTTTGGCGCTGCTGTTTTTGGAGAAGATTTCTTCGGAGCTAGTGATAATCCTTTGTTGCGTCAGCCGATTCAAGGAAGCTGTTATACTAGCAACTACACAATAAGTAGCAATGACCAACTTTCAGCTTACACAATTAATGGCCTATACTTAAATTACGTCCCAGCAGGCAGGAGATAACCCAGATGGCAGGAACAAGTTATACACGACAAAGTACAATAGCAGATGGCAATCTAATTTCTGCTTCGCTTTTTAATAGCGAATACAACCAGATTGTAAATGCTTTTGCATACAACACTACTGGAACTACCGGCCATACGCATGACGGAAGTGCTGGGCAAGGTGGCGCAATTGCAAAGATAGGCGACCAAGATTTTAAAAATAAAATAGTAGTTAGTTCAACCGACAATCGTATTGAGTTTTATTCTGAGGTTGGCGGCTCTCCTGTAGAGCAGGTACGCATTCAAGACGGAGCTATTGTTCCGGTCACAGACAGCGATGTAGACCTCGGTACAACCTCTGTAAGATTTAAAGATGCTTTTGTTGATAGTGTAACTATAACTAACAACGTTGTTGTGGGTGGAACTGTAGACGGTCGTGACGTAGCTACTGACGGTACTAAACTAGATGGCATTGAAGCTTCTGCCACCGCAGACCAAACAGACGCAGAGATTCGTGCAGCTGTAGAAGCCGCTACAGATTCAAATGTGTTCACNNAATGTGTTCACGGATGCAGACCACACAAAACTTAATGCAATTGAAGCAAGCGCTGACGTAACTGATACTACTAGTGTTACAGCCGCTGGTGCACTAATGGATTCTGAAGTAACTAACCTAGCTCAGGTTAAGGCTTTTGATTCCGCTGACTATGCTACTGCCGCACAAGGCACAACCGCTGATGCGGCACTTCCTAAGGCAGGCGGCGCACTAACAGGCGCTGTAACAACCACTAGCACTTTTGATGGTGTTGATATTGCAGCAAGAGATGGCGTACTGACTACCACTACAACTACTGCAAACGAAGCGCTGCCTAAGTCTGGTGGTGCAATGACTGGTGCCATTACTACTAACAGTACCTTTGATGGTCGAGATGTAGCTACAGATGGTACTAAGCTAGACGGTATTGAAGCAGGTGCAGATGTTACGGACACAACCAATGTAGTAGCTTCCCTAACCGCAGGCGCTAACATTACTATTGCTGCTGACGGAACAATTGCAAGCACGGCAGCTGGTGGTGGCAATGAAACTTTAGCTCAGACCTTAGTGCTTGGTAATACTACAAGCGGTACAGACCTATCTGTATCCAGTGGCGATAACATTGTTATGGCTGCAAGTTCTACTGTTGATGGTCGTGATGTTTCTGTTGATGGCGCTAAGCTAGATGGTATTGAAGCTAGTGCAGACGTAACGGACACTGCCAACGTAACAGCCGCAGGCGCGTTAATGGATTCTGAGGTTACTAACCTAGCACAAGTTAAAGCCTTTGACTCTGCTGACTATGCTACTGCTGCACAAGGCACTACAGCAGACGCTGCTCTCCCCACTACGGGCGGTGCAATGACAGGCGCTATAACAACTAACAGTACGTTTGATGGACGAGATGTTGCTACTGATGGCACTAAGCTAGATGGTATTGAAGCCTCAGCAGATGTAACTGACACTACTAATGTAGTGGCTTCCCTAACAGCAGGCTCTAACATTACTATTGCGGGAGACGGAACAATCTCCAGCACTGCTTCAGGCGGCAATGAAACTTTAGCCCAGACTTTAGCTTTGGGTAACACTACTGGTGGTACAGACTTAGTAGTTTCTACGGGAGATAACATTACTCTTCCTGACGGAGCAAAGATTAAGCTTGGTGACGAGCCAAATCTGGAGATTTACCACAGTGGTGCCCATTCATTTATTGAAGATGTTGGTGGCGGCAGCTTATTTATAAAAGGTAGCACTCAACTTAAATTAATGAACGGTAGCGAAAACGCTGTTCTTTGCCAAGAGAATGGCGCAGTAACTTTATACCACAATAATATAGCTAAGGTTGCAACATCCGCAACGGGCGTTAGCGTTACCGGCACAGTAGTTACTGACGCTATCACTATTGCAGGCGCTATTACAGAAGACGCTGTAACGCTCTTAGGCTTCAATACTACTATTAACCTTGCTACTGCTACAAACTTTGTACACGACCTTACAGGCAATACTACTTATACCTTTAGTAATCCAGCAGCCACAGGCAATGCTTCGGCCTTCACGCTCAAAATTATTCAGGGCACTACAGCTCGCACAATTACTTGGCCAGCTAGTGTTGACTGGGCAGGAGGAACAGCCCCTACGCTCTCTACAGCGAATAACGCAGTAGATGTATTTGTGTTCTATACTATTGATGGTGGCACAACTTACTACGGCTTCACGGCTGGACAGGCGATGGCATAATGAGTACAATAGCTAAAAAAATAATAGCAGCATCCGGCGAGGGTGGTGCAGACCCGTTTGAGCCAGTAAGCGGCCAGTTTACCAAAGGTCTAATTATGGGGACTTCTGATGCCACCGCCATTGATGTTTTAGATGTCAGCAGTATGAGTTTTAAAGATAACCTTTCAAGCTCTGCATTTTCTATTGGTTATGGTAGTGCGGTTGACACTTCGCAAGACTTTGCTTTTTTTGTTAATTCCAGTTCGGACGGGATAACCTTAGTCGACTTTAGCAACATTAATAACGTGGTTATTAAAGACACACTCACAGACAGCGTAAAATTAAACAGTCCTAGAGACGTTGATGTAGATTCCGCAAACGAAGTTGTATTTGCAACATCGCGTTATGATGATTTTATTAATGCAATAGACTACAGCACACCAACGGCAATGTCTTTTATAAGCAGCCTTGATTTAGGTAGAAGCGTTACGGAAGTAAAATTAGACGTTGCGCGGGATGTGGCGTATGTACTATCCAGCGGAAGGTGCTTTTGCGTTGATATATCTAATACTTCTAGTATGTCTATTTTGCAGAGTGCAGGTGGTTCCACAATATGGGATATCAACGGCGGGATAGTGCTTGACACAACAAACGATTATCAGTTTGCTGCACATCCAACTAACAACCGTGTAGTAGTGTTAAACACAGCAAACACCGCGTCTATCGTATATATATCTTTAGTTGCAAGCTCCACAAACTTAAACGGCGCTAGTAAATTGGCAATCGACGTTAGCAAAAATTTAGTTTTTTGCTTAGGCACTGACGTTTTAAGCGTTATTGATTACAGCACTATAAGCAGTATGACAATTCAAGATACTGTTACAAACACAGCTTTTGGCACTGGAAGTAGGAGAAGTCTAGCCGTTGACACTGCAAGAGAGCTGATTTTCGTCGCCGCTAGAAGTGAGTCAAATGACGTTTTAGTTTATGATTATTCAGACCCAACAAGTTTAACGCTTGCAGATACTATCTCAGGCACTTCGTCAACAACGGACGGCGGCCAAGTAGTATTAAGTTCACCAGCAGCATAAAAGGTAAAAAAAATATGTATGTCAAAACAATAAATAACGAGATACAAGACTTTCCATATAGTCTAAGGAACCTTAGAGAAGATAATCCAAATACTTCTTTCCCTGCCAAACTTAGCGACGAAATGCTGGCTGAGTGGGGCGTATATCGTATAGCTTATGCAGATAAGCCTACGTTCGCACATGACGAGAAAGTAGAAGCAAACCCAGAGCCTAATTTAATAGACGGTTATTGGACTCTCGGCTGGTCTGTTGTACCTAAGACAGCAGAAGATATAGCCTCAGAAGCCTCTAGCGTGCGTTATGAGCGAGATGCGAAACTTGCCTTATGTGACTGGACGCAAATGCCCGACAGTCCTTTAGACGACAGCACAAAGGCTTCTTGGGCTACTTACCGTACAGCGCTACG
>ENA-UZWT01004897-UZWT01004897.1-metagenome-genome-assembly--contig:-Day-1-50m-contig-4897_pt1 | contig 11937 bp, 10 predicted proteins | sample MGYA00260338_ERZ794898 | MGnify/ENA metagenome assembly ERZ794898 | reverse complement strand
AGGCGATATTGGCGATCTTCGGGACGGTTGGTATTGCGCATGAACAAGAAAAAACCCATGCGCAAAGCCCAGAGCCCAACCATGCCTTGGAGGAGGAGAAGCAAATCACCCTGTGAGCCAAAAAATTTGGCATAGGAGAAGACCGAAGTAAGAACCATCAGCGGCCACAAAGGGGAAACAATACTCACCTCATCAGCCCAAATACTATAAAACCAGCCCAGCGTGGCAATCACAAGCATCGGTAGCAAACCTGCCAGCATCGCATCAAAGATTAAAGTCCATGAAAAGATCATTTGATGGAACCATTCAAAGATTTAGAGGCAGCAATCGAAGTGTAGAATAAACCTATCGCCAGTAGAGCAAAGAAAAATTTAATAATAAAAAGGCTATTGGGTATGACAAGAGCAGACACCATGATAACTGGCGCCAACCACGCAACTTTAGATTGCAACAATGTAATTATAGACCTTTTCACGGTTCTTATTTTACCCCTTGTATAATCATCCTACGGGGCAATTATTTGATTGGATTTATGTATTAATATTTATTGACGCGATGCTGATGCTGTCTCGCTGTTTTCTGTTTTGAAGCGACACTTTTACTAAGCAGAACATAAGTTGCACCAAGGCCACCATGCATCTTTTGCGCCGTATGAAAGGCAAGTACATAGCTAAAATGAGGCAGCCAATGGTTCACACAGCTTTTAATTTTTGCCGGCTCTTCCCTGCCCTGTCCCTTACCATGGGTAATCAAGCAACATCTAATACCCTGGGCAAACCCATCTTCCAGAAAGCGCCACACATCTTGCCGCGCCTGATCAACGGTTCGACCATGCAGATCTAATGAGGACTGAATGTCATACTTACCCAACCGAAGGTTTTTATATACCCCGTGCTGAACGCCCGGGCGAACAAAGGACAACTCATCAAATGGGTCTAGCTGCTTAATATTAGCACCCGAATCCAGCCTGTTTCCGCCGGACTGATCATCCAGCTGCGCAGCCTTTCTTCGCTCAATCATACCCGGCGTTTGTTTAGTAGCTGTCGGCGCGATATGGGCACCCTTACCCGAATGGGGAACCACGCCCTCCTCGAGCATTGATGCAAAGCCCTCAGCATCAGATTGTAATTTATATGAGAATTCTTTTTCAGACATTAACTGGGTCCAAGTTGTAAAATTTGGTGCTATAATAAGCGCCCTAACTAAGGATGACTTATGTTTATTGCAGCAAACAAAGTAGTAACTGTCCACTACAATCTAAAAGATGATAATCAAACCACTATCGAAAATACTTACGCCAAAAATCAGCCCTTAGTTTATACCCACGGTCGAGGTGAAATGCCACGCGGTTTTGAGTCCCAGTTGAGCAAGGCCACTGAGGGTCAAAAGTTATCTTTTTCGCTAATGCCAGCCGAGGGTTATGGTTTAAGGAATATCAATAATACTCAACGTATTCCAGTCAAATATCTTAAGCACGAGGGTAAGCTCTCAACCGGCATGCAAATCAAAGTAAACACTGATACCGGAGTTCGTCACGGAACCATAATAAAGGTGGGAAAATTTAATGCTGATGTGGACATGAACCACCCATTAGCGGGAAAAAACCTACATTTTGAAGTCGAGATTGTCTCCGTTTGTGATACGGCCAATACCAATGACGGTCAGCCCTCAAGCTGTGGATGCTGTTAAGCCCTACTAATCAATGACCGAACTCAGCTTTTTTCAACTCGCGGCTATCGCGCTTATTTTTGCCTGGAGTGGCTTTGTTCGATCAGGTATAGGTTTTGGTGGTGCATTGTTTACCCTGCCATTCCTACTTCTAGTGTTAGATGATCCTCTAGTATTTTTACCGATCATCTCAGTACATTTACTAATTTTTGCCAGCACCACAGTCATTGGTGACCATTTAAAAAATGCGTCATCTAACAGTGATGACAAATATATCAAAACAGAGGTTAACTGGTGGTTTATTCGATATAGCATGGCGATTATGATCATCCCCAAATTGGCGGGTGTGATTGGACTCTTGGTACTTCCGGCTGAACTGACCAATATTATTATTTTTGTGCTGATTGCCGCCTATTCCCTGACCTATATCTTTGATATGCCCATGCGCAGTAACAACCGAATAATGGACTTTAGTTTTTTGACATTTGGCGCCTATATCAGTGGTACTTCTCTGGTGGGCGGACCCTTAATTATCGCAGTAGCTATGCGCTATATTAAACCCCATGAATATCGCTCTACGCTGTTTGTTATTTGGTTTATATTAGTCAGCATAAAGCTCGGCGCTCTGGCTTATGCTGATGTGGATTTACAGCTAGTTAACGCGCTACTCCTCCTCCCCTTTGCTGGCATAGGTCATGTTATTGGCCTCAAGACACACCAATGGTTACTGCAACGAGATAATCGCAGCTTTTATCGAAACATTGGCATATTATTGTTAATCACCAGCTGCGTGGGGCTTGCTCAATCTATTTAAATCAATAATAGCCTTAGGAATCTGCGAAATAACTATTGGGCATATCCATTAAGGACCCCAAATTGGCGCCGATTGTTTTTGCATGGGCACTAGACTGTGGTAAATAGCGCTCAAAGAAAAATTCAGCACTCACAAGTTTATCCTGATTAAACTGACTATCGCCCTCAGAATTACGCAATTTCTGCTCGGCTTTTGCTGCCATCTGCATCCACATATAAGCCATAAAAGCATAGCCAGAAAACATTAGAAAATCCACTGAGCCTGCACCCACCGAATCTTTATCACGCTTGGCCTGCAGGGCCATCCTGAAGGCCAGATATCTCCACTTAAGACTCATTTTTAAAGTTTTCCAAGCATACTTACGTATCGTTTTAGAGCTCTTAGAAGATAAAAGTAATGGCATCACAAACTGGCGCATTTCTGAGGTAAATATTTTAAGCTGTTTAAACTTATCCATGAGAGTCTTTCGGCCAATTAGATCTAGCGCCTGAATACCCGTAGTGCCTTCATAAATGGTAGCAATGCGACTGTCACGCAGAATCTGTTCCATCCCCCACTCTTTGATGTAACCATGTCCACCGAAAACCTGAACACCATAATTTGCCGCAACCACGCCTTGCTCGGTAATAAATCCTTTCAGAATAGGCGTACAAAAGCCGAGGCGACTCTCACCATATGCCTGCTCCTCTTTCGTTTTGGCTGATGTGTAGAGATCAGCAAATTGACTTGCGTAACAAACCATGGCACGACTACCTTCTGCAATCACGCGCTGGGTTAAAAGCATTTTTCTAACATCCGGGTGACAGACAATCGGATCTGCTGGACCTTCGGGATTCTTAACCCCAGAGATTGAGCGCATAGCCAATCGTTCAACTGCATAAGCGGATGCGCCCTGATAAGAACGTTCTGCTGCAGCCGTACCCTGACTTGCCGTCCCAATACGAGCGACATTCATATAGGTGAACATGGCACTAAGACCGGAATGGGGAGAACCGATCAAGAAGCCTGTGGCATCATCAAAATTTAATACCGCAGTGGCATTACCATGAATACCCATTTTATGCTCGATAGAACCGCAATTAACACCGTTGCGCTCACCGACAGAGCCGTCAGCAGCAGGCAGAAACTTAGGAATAATGAACAATGAAATACCCTTAGTACCCTCGGGGGCATCAGGGAGTTTTGCCAACACAATATGAACAATATTTTCTGTTAAATCATGTTCGCCGGCACTAATAAATATCTTAGTGCCATTAATTTTGTAGCTTCCGTCCTCATTAGGTACAGCCTTAGTTTTCATCTGTGCCAAATCTGTGCCGCAATGAGCCTCTGTTAGACACATGGTACCGCTCCAGACACCACTGATTAGTTTTGATAAATAGGTGCTCTTTTGCTCGTCAGTGCCATGATCTTCCAATGTGGCAACAGCGCCTTCACTCAAACCGGGGTACATCGCCCAAGCCCAGTTGGCAGTATTGAGCATTTCATTAAATGCCGAGCTAACCGAAGTGGGTAAGCCTTGTCCGCCAAATTCCTGACTTCCTGTTAATGAAGGCCAGCCCGATTCGATATATTTACTGTAGGCTTCTTTAAATCCACTCGGGGTAGTGACATCACCCTGATTCCACTGACAACCCTCGTCCCCTGATTGGTACAGCGGTGCCAGTTCATTTTCACAAAACTTTGCACCCTCTGAAAATATTGCCTCCAACATATCGGGGGTCGCCTGATCGCCACCCTCGACGCGCTGATACTTTTGCTGCATATCCAACACATCATTGAAAAGAAATAAATAATCGCTTACTGGTACTTTAAAATCTGACATGATTAACTACCTATGAAATTGAACCTTGTAAATGTCTATGCTCACCACTGGAGTCATAGAGACAAAAATTCTGTCTATCCTCCCCGGATTGAGCATAAAAGTTAACTGTTGATGGTAAATAAACGGGTTTTAAAAAATTTACATTGACCTGATACCCAGACTCTGGGGTAAAGGCGTCAAGGGCTGCTAGGCAACGAGCTTTGCTCCACATACCATGAGCAATCGCCTGTTTAAAACCAAAAAGTTTGGCACTAAGCGCACCGAGATGAATAGGATTGTAATCCCCTGAAGCTAGGGCATAACGACGACCTAAGTCTTTAGCCAAGATCCATTGTTGTGATTCACCCTCAGGGTTTTCTAGTGTTTTTAAATTGCGCTCAATGCCGGTTTTACATCGGTGTAAAAAAGTCGTTTGACTTGACCAAACCAATACCCCATCTACTTCCGCTGTTAGATGCATGGTCCATTCCAAGCCCTTAGAGGAAAGCTTAGAATGGTCTACAGCTGCTGTAAGGGTAATTTTCTTGTTAATATCAAACTCACTGTGAACAGTAATTTGATTACTTAGGTGCACCTGACCCATGGCGGGTAATGGGAATTCACTTGAAACCAGAATGCGCATAATTAACGGAAAGGCTCTTGTCCAAAGATAGGTAGCTGGCAATTTATTGTCGGCAAAGCCACAGATCCTGTTGTATTGCGCCAGATGCTGGGTATCTATGTGCATATTTTGCCAACTAGCACTGATTGCCGGAAGACTGTCACCTACCTGATACCTACCCGATTTGATTGCTGCCTTAGCTAATATTATCGGCATATTGGGTTGCGAAGTCAGCACTATCGGAGTCGAGCCTGTAACTGCTGTAGATGATTTTGGGGCAACTTGATTCATAGGCAAGATTGTCTGCCTTTGCACAGAGCTCCACATTGGCATCAAAAAAAATCATTTTGTCATTTGAGTCAATTAGGTATGATGGTGTTTTAAACAACCTAAATGTGACGTTATGGCGGCTTTAACGGATTCAGGCACCCTTGTTCGCATGGCCTATCAGGGTTTATTAAACCTGGATGTGGATGCAGATGAGGTTCTTCGACGCTGTGGCATGGACCCTGCTCAGCTTTACAAGCCTAACTTGCGAACCCATTTCTCGGCCCAACCATTATTCTGGGAGGCTGCCGTTGAATTATCAGGCGACTCCTGTATTGGGTTGCATCTAGGTGAAAAAATGCCGGTCTATAAAGGGCAAATCCTAGAATATTTGCTATTGAGTAGCACCACTTTTGGTGACGGCTTGAGACGAGTTTTAAGCTATCAACGACTAATTAGTGATGCCATGCATGGTGAGGTAACGGAATCACCTACTCCTTACCTAACTAATTATTTTTCTGAGCATCAGTATTTAACACCACATTTAGCTGAAGCCATGGTGGTCAGTTTAATTCGATTTTTACAATCTGTAAGTGATGACAAATTCAAACCGACGCGAATTTGCTTTACGCATACTGCAAAAACTCATCACGATGAGTATCAGCGAATATTTAAGTGCCCTGTTGAATTCAATACTCAGCAGTTTAGGCTTTATTTTGATCATCAAATACTCGGCTACCGATCACCCTATGCTGAACCAGAACTTTTATCTATGCATGTTCAGAGCGCAGACCAGCATATGGAGCAACTTGAAAAACGTGACTTAATCCTTGAGGTGCGCAGTCAGGTAGGCGCCCTATTAGAGTCTGGCGATATTACTCTTGAGAGAATATCCCATGAACTTCGCATAAGCCCGCGTCAGCTAAGGCATCAGCTAACCCTCGCTGGAACTAGCTTACAACGGATTATTACTCAGCATCGTAAATCATTATCGCGGCGACTATTATCGCAAACCGATGAGTCCATTGCTGAAATCGTATATTTAACCGGATTTTCAGAGCCCAGCACCTTTTATAGGGCCTTTAAGCGCTGGGAAGGTATGACGCCCATTGAATATCGTCAAATCAATAACGTTAATGTCCAAAGCCGTTAATTAGCGTAAAATAATCCAATAACATTTTCTAAGAGATATAGAGTTCTATGAAGCACAGTGTTCACAACGCATTCGAATTAGTTCGCGTGCAAGCAGTTCCGTCTTTAAAAATCCAATTTGAGGAATATCGCCATACTGTCACTGGTGCCCAACATATTCACTTGGCCGCTGATAATTCAGAAAATGTTTTTTTGGTTGCGCTGAGAACAGTCCCTATGGACTCTACTGGTGTAGCTCATATCCTTGAGCATACCGCACTCTGTGGCAGTGAAAAATTTCCTGTGCGTGATCCATTCTTTATGATGATTAGACGCTCACTCAATACCTTCATGAATGCTTTTACTAGCTCTGACTGGACTGCCTATCCCTTTGCAAGCCAAAATAAAAAGGACTTCAATAATCTTCTTGAGGTTTATTTAGATGCGGTATTTTTTGCTCGCCTTGACCCCTTAGATTTTGCTCAAGAAGGTCATCGATTGGAGTTTGCCACTGCCAATGACAGCAACTCCGACCTTACCTACAAAGGGGTTGTTTTTAATGAAATGAAAGGCGCTATGAGCTCGATTAATTCGACTCTCTGGCAAACCATGAGTAAAAACCTGTATCCCACGAGCACCTATCATTACAACAGTGGTGGCGAACCTGCTGATATTCCAAATCTAACCTATGATGAATTTAAGCAGTTTTATAAAACTCATTACCATCCAAGTAATGCCATATTTATAACCTTTGGTGATATCCCTGCCTCTCAACATCAGCAACGATTCCAAGAGCATGCTCTGCATCGCTTCGAAAAACTAGATAAACACATAGCTGTTACTGAAGAGCAGCGTTATACAGAACCCCAGTATTTTGAAGAGACCTATGCCTATGATACACAGCAGGATGGTTCAGGCTCTGAAGATAAAACCCACATTGTGATTGCATGGTTGCTTGGCAACAGCACCAATCTTGAAGACAGTATGAGTGCCCGGCTATTAGCCAGTGTTCTGCTTGATAATAGTGGCTCACCTTTGCAGAAAGCTCTAGAGACAACAGACTTGGGGTCTGCGCCCTCACCCATGTGTGGTCTTGAAGATTCACAGCTAGAACTCTGTTTTGCCTGCGGTATTGAAGGCGCTAACCCTGAGCAAGCTGATGCCGTTGAAGGGATGGTATTGCAGGTATTGAGCGATGTTGCTGAACAGGGCTTACCCTATGAGCAGGTAGCGGCTAGTCTTCATCAACTGGAGCTTTCACAACGAGAAATCTCCGGTGGTTCATATCCTTATGGTTTAAACCTAATTCTAACTGCGCTAACCAGTGCTACCCATCGTGGAGATCCAGTTTCACTTCTCGATTTAGATCCGGTACTAGAAAAGCTCAAGCAACAGATACAGGATCCAAATTACATAAAGTCTCTGGCACGCAAACTCCTTTTAGACAATAACCATCGTATACGTTTGGTACTCAAGCCAGATACCGATCTTGCTCAGGCTAAAGATGCCGCTGAGAAACAACAGTTAGCCCGTATTAAAGAAGTACTCAGTGATGAACAAAAACAAGCCATTATTGTCTCGGCTGAAGCACTTAAGCAACGCCAAGAAATGGAGGAAGATTTAGATATTCTGCCAAAGGTCGATATTTCAGATATTCCTGAAGAAAGTAGTTTTTCAGACCCCACAGAACGCGCTTTTAAATCCATTCCTATCACTAGCTATGCTGCTGGCACCAATGGAATTGCCTATCAGCAAATGATAATGCCATTCCCAGAGCTCAGTACAGAGCAAATGGATCTATTGCCGCTCTACAGCACCTGCGTCACCGAAATGGGTGTGGGTAACCGCGACTATCAACAGACTCAACTCTGGCATTCTAGTGTTGTCGGTTCTTATTCGGCAGCCACGGCCGTGCGTACCCATCGAGATGATCTCAATCAGTTACATGGCAACCTAACTTTTGCCTGTAAGGGTTTAGCTAGCAACCAGCAAGCTATGAGCGAACTAATGGAAGAGTCATTTACACAGGCTCGGTTTGATGAACTCCCAAGACTCGAAGAGCTAGTGGCACAAATTCTCACCCACAGAGAATCCTCGGTTGTCAGTAATGGTCATGTATTAGCCATGATGGCATCCAGTAGTGGCATGTCACCCTATGGAAAGCTTAAACAGCGCTGGGGTGGAATGACTGGCCTAGGTCTTTTGAAGCAACTGCGCGAGGCCATTAAAACGCCTACCGCACTTGAAGGTTTAGCCGAGCAATTAGAAGCTATTCATCAATTAGTATTGCAACAACAAAGGCAGTATCTACTGGTTGCAGAGAAGGACAATATTGGCGAGTTTGCTGCGACTATGGGTTCAGTATTCCCAAGTCAGCAAGCGCCATTGCAAACCAATAATATTTTCGACTATCAGTCGCAGCTTGAAACCATCAATCACTGCTGGACTGCAGCCACGCAGGTGAGTTTTTGTGCTAAAGCCTATCCTACCGTAACCGGCAGTCATCCCGATGCCGCCGCACTGACTCTTTTAGGTGGTATTTTGCGCAATGGATTCTTGCATCGCACTATTCGTGAACAGGGTGGTGCTTACGGTGGTGGCGCGTCACAGGACAGTCATACTGGCGCATTTCGTTTTTTCTCTTATCGCGACCCAAGAATCGAAGGCACACTGAATGATTTTGATCAGTCTATTCAATGGGCCCTAGATAAGCCTATTGGCGCGGATAAAATTGAGGAGGCTGTTTTAGGTGTTATTGGCAGTATGGATAAACCAAGCTCTCCTGCTGGCGAAGCCATTCAATCATTCTACAGTGAGCTTAATGGCCGTAACAGACAAACTCAAACTGAATTTAGACAGCGTATTCTCAATGTGTCTGAAGCAGACCTTAAGCGTGTTGCCGCCGAGTATTTAATCTCTGAAAAAGCGCAAACGGCAGTCATTACCAATAATGAATTAGCCGCTGGCACTGGATTGGACTTGATTTCATAACATGACTGATAGTAATCGCGACAAGCTCTTCTCTAAACCTTTGGGCAAGATACCCAAGTTTGTTTTTGATCGATCGGTGGTGGACGTCTTTCCCGATATGATTCAGCGCTCGGTACCCGGCTATCAAACGATTATCAATCATACAGGTGAACTGGCCGATCGCTTTGTGGAAGAAAACAGCTATTGCTATGACCTTGGCTGTTCTTTGGGTGCCTCTACTCTCGCTATAAGAGAGCGCATTGAAAACCGCAATGCCACCATATATGCGGTGGACAACTCTCAAGCGATGCTGGACAAACTCGCGACAATTCTTGAGGACCAACCAGCCTCTACTGCCACTGAATTAATCAAAGGTGATATCTGTGATATTCAAATCACTAATGCGTCACTGGTTATCTTAAATTTCACCCTGCAATTTGTTCCACTTGTCCGCCGCGCTGAACTTATCAGTAATATCTATGAGGGGCTGAATACCAACGGCTGTTTAATTATTTCTGAGAAACTGCATTTTGAACCTGAGCCGCTTAATCAATTACTCGGCGAGCTTCATCATCAATTTAAACGGGATCAGGGTTATAGCGACCTAGAAATTAGTCAAAAACGTGATGCCATTGATAAGGTTTTAATGCCTGAGACCCTAGATTCCCATATTGATCGTCTTAAACAATGTGGCTTTAAATCGGCTAGCCCTTGGTTTCAGTGCTACAACTTTGGCTCATTAATCGCCATCAAATAGGCCTAGGTTAAAAACCTGATAGCACTCTTCACCATGCGCTGCACTTTTGGCGTGTAGGGTGGGCTTAGCATTCCACTAAGCCCTAATTTATCATCTACAATGCTGCGCTGATGAGAAAAGGCCTGATAGCCCCATATCCCACCTACTTTGCCTATACCGCTGTTGTTGACCCCACCAAAGGGCAAATTCTGATGCAAAACATGAATGACTGTGGCATTAATGGCACTGTCACCTGCACTAGTTTGCTGAATAACCTTATCCGTAAACTGCTTTCGCTTGCTGAACACATAAAGCGCCAAGGGTTTTGGGTTACTGTTAATTGTAGCAATCACCTTATCAATATCTGAAAACGCTAGAACCGGTAAAACGGGACCAAAAATTTCCTGCTGCATGATTTCAGAGTCAGGATTGACCTCAGTTAAGATTGTCGGAGCGATAAAACACTGGGACTCAACAAATTCGCCACCTTGGTAGATTGAGGCACCCTCTTCTACAGCGCTGTTAATTAGCCCTGAAATACGCTGAAAATGCGCCTGATTTACAATGCGACAATAATCCAAATTACTGCTGAGTTTGTCCTGATTACCGTACTGCTCTTGAATACTGTTAGTCATGGCATTTAAAAAAGCCTGTTTAACCGAATCGTGAACATAAATATAATCTGGGGCAATACAGGTTTGACCGTTGTTGGCAAACTTACCAAAAGAAATAGATTGGGCGGCCTTTTTAAGGTCAGCTGTTGAATCGATAATCACTGGGCTCTTACCACCCAACTCCAGAGTCACTGAACTGAGGTTTTTGGACGCCTCAGCCATTACCTGCTTACCTACTGCGGGGCTGCCCGTAAAAAAGATATGATCAAAAGGCTGTTGGGTTAAATAGCGCGCAACCGAAGCATCACCCTGAATGACAGACACGAGATTGGGATCAAAGGACTCAGTAACAATCTCTGAAATGGCTTTTGACATAGCAGGCGTCATTTCAGAAGGCTTTAAAACTACCGTATTCCCCGCCGCAATTGACCAAATCATCGGTCCAAAACTCAGGTTAAAGGGATAGTTCCAAGGTGAGATAATTAAACTAACACCTTTTGGCTCATTGATAATTTTAGATTTAGTGCCCAGCATAGCCGCCGTCGCGCGAACAGTTGTTGGCTTCATCCAGCGCTTGAGGTGTTTGCGCACATGCTTTAATTCAGTTAAAACCGTTAAAATTTCACCGGTATCTACCTCTGCCTCTGGTTTTGAGAAATCATCAGCTGCGGCCTGATAAATCTTATCAAAAGAAGCTCTAAACACCTTCTCAAAGCGATCTAAGGCTTCAAGGCGCTGCGCACAGGTCGAACCTCTCAAAGAAATAGCCTTTGCCTGTTGCTTAGAAAATATATTATCGATATGAATCTTAACTGACTGGTCTAACTGCAACATGTTTTACCCCTAGGCCGCTTATTACTTAAGCTACATATGACTTATGTCACTGATTAATAATGCGGCGGTTTTTCCATAGAAACAGCACCCATACTATTACCTGCATCAGCCTCGGCATCTTCCAAATTTTGCAATCGCGCAATGGATTGATGATGGGCCTTAGTCAGTGCCGCTATTTCTTGTTGTTGTCTAAATATTTCTTCACTCATTTCAGCATTGCTAGCTTCTAAGTAGGCCAGCTTTTCTTCAAGCGCATCTATTCTTTGATCACTCATATATGAATCCAGTTGTATACAGTAATTTTATGCTATTGGCTCAATAATCAATTATAATTCCGCCCCAACACAAGAGTGCCAATATGACCGATCCATCGCAAAAATACCAGTCTCTCATTAACTGGCTAGCCGATTCTCCACTTTCTGACTGGCAGCCAAGTATCGCTGAAGAAATTAATGAACAGCTTCGCATCGAGCGCTG
>ENA-UZWT01002974-UZWT01002974.1-metagenome-genome-assembly--contig:-Day-1-50m-contig-2974_pt1 | contig 11943 bp, 12 predicted proteins | sample MGYA00260338_ERZ794898 | MGnify/ENA metagenome assembly ERZ794898 | reverse complement strand
AAAATTTTATATACCTATCCATGAAGGATTGTATAGGATTATTTCTTGGATGTTCTAATCCAGCTTTTAAACTTTGTTTGATTTCATCTCTACTATCTGCGATACCACCCAATCTATCTCTTTTACTAAAATTAGAAGGAAAGAACGATGGGGTATCTCGTAACGAAGAGGTAAATGATATTAATACAAAATCATCAGAAGTTATCGATTCTCCGAATACCTTATTAAGTATATCCATGTTAGAACAACCATTTTCTCCTAAATTTAGATAATCACAGTTAAACTTATCTGCTAGAAATTTTGTGAAAGAATTATTTATTCTAAATTTTCTCTGAAGTTTTCTAGCTTCTGATTTATCTTCGTGATTATTAAATATTTTTTGTTCTTCTTTTCTATCAGTTCCCAACCCAGCAGTAAAACTATCTCCAAACGATACTATTCTTTTCATATTTCTAAATATTTTACAAAATTATCAAAATCTAATAAATTATAATTAGACCAATCAGCTGATTCGTACACTCCATCTAAATCAGATTTTTTAAACATGTTCCAATCATCTACTAGTACTATAGGAAATAATTTAGCAAAATGCTCAGTAACTACGTTTCTATGGCATATTGGAATTATTTTAAGATACAGACACTCCCACATCCTATGGCAATCTATACCGTTTCCCTCAGGACTTAAACAGAACTTATACTTAGCTAAATCTTTAACATACTCTGTAAACTCCATCCTCTTGTTTTCTTTAAATTTTAATCTTACTCCAGCTGCATAACATAATGGTCTCCAGTATTTTCTTTGTCCTCCTAAAATTTCAAAATTAAAGTATACCAATTCTGTTTTAGGTATACCCTTATCAATTACTGAGTTAAAGTACTCCAAATCTCCCCACTGCCATCTACTATTAGCCAATCCTATAGGAATAGGAATTAATCTCTCATGAGTAGTATTTACATTTTGACTATATATTTTTTTAATATTAGGTATATCAAAAAGAATTTTATGAGATTCATCAAAAGAATCATCAGATTGATGTAGTATTAAATCAAAAGGGTTTTTAAATTTTTTTAGTTTACTAATAAACTCACTTTCAATCAATTTAGGTTTAAATCTATTTAACAAAGAACTATTAGCATATACTAAGGAAGGGTTATCATAATTCTCAAAATCAAATTCATCTATATCTAACCATAAACTACCTTCATTACTACTTTCAAAAGTTTTATGTTCTTTTTTGCTAATTCCTACATGACAAATATCTTGCCATTTTTCTCCTGATATTATATTCATTTTTGAATTCTTTTATTTTCATCTATAATAAATTTAAAAATGTTTAGATTCAGTTTTTCTTTTTCTACAAATGATGATAGAGCAGATACATCTTTTGGTAAACACGAACCACCAAATCCCTTGAACTCTTTACTATATCCCAAATATTCATCTTCACCTACGTTTTCTAATAAAAATGCATTTAGTACTTGATTATAATCCACACCTAAGTGGTTGCTAAGTTCCCCATATGTACTTGAAAATATAGTTCTTAAAGCTTTATAAGAATTAGAATAATATTTAGCGAGTTCTGATTCTGATGGTTTTACTTGTGTAATTTTTTTAGGATAATGTCCATGAGAATTAACTACATCTAAGTATGCCGATTTATGAGTAGTTCCTACAATAAGTACATTGTGGTTTTCTGTAAAATCTTCATAACCACATCGTTCTCTTAAAAATTCAGGTACATGGGCTAACTTTAAATCTTTATACTCTTCTTGTAGTTTTGCAGTAGTACCTGGTTGTGTTGTAGATTTAATGGCTACTGTTCCTTTATATTCATACTCTGATAATTTCTTTACTATTTGTTCTACTATCGAAATATCACACGAACCATCTTTATTTTGTTTTGTAGGAACACATATATAAATTATATCACTATTTAGAGTACCCTCTAATGAAGATTCAGGTATTTTAATATCATAAACATATACCGAATGGCTTAGTTCCTTAAATGCTTTTGTAATTGCAGTACCAACCATTCCATAACCTATAACCCCTACATTCATATAACCCTTTTTAAGTAATCAGATATTTTTTCATACGCATTGAATTCGTATGTTTTTCTTTTATATAAATATATATCTACCAACTTTTTAATATTTTTTAATGATAATTCTTCATTAATATCATGGGAAATTCCAAGTCCCATTTTTTGTATTAATTTTGCAGTTTCTAGTATCTCAGATGAATCTGTTTTATCATAAACACAGATTGGAAACGTACCGTTTTCTATACAATGAGTCAACATTCCTATTCCAGGTCTGATTACGAATATTGAATCGTTATCACTATCACGTATATCGTTGGAAATCAGATACTTATCTTTATATTTGTTAGAAATTTTATTAAAAAAGTTAGTATAATTATCTAAGTACGATAAACTTGGCTTTACGATTACAATTTTTTTAATAGTATTACTTGGGTTTATTATCTTATATTCACATCCCCATCCAAATTGTATTTTATTTGAATGTGTTTGTAATGTACCGGTTTCTACATATTTGTTGGTAATTATTCTTGGTGTGGTTTCTTGAATTAAACTAGAATCAAATGTACTCAGTTCATTTGTACCGAATTTATTTAAATACACATCATGCCATAAAAACGAACCCATTAGAATTATGTCCTTTCTATGAAGTAAAAGCCCCGCTACATTATCACTCACAACAACATCATAATCAAACAAATGAGTTTTGTTTTCATTTATCCAATCCATGTATTGTTTAAAATAAATTTTATTATTTTCAAGTACTCTATCCCATCTTATATTTTCAATATTATAAAATTTAAAAGTTATAGGAAGCTCGGATATTTCTTTATTAAATTTTTCGTATTGATATTTTTCACAGAATACAGTTACATGAAAGTCTTCTAATAAATTCTTAGAAACTTCTATAACTCTTTTTAAGTGACCATAACCATTTGAACATGTAAAAAATGCGATTGTCTTCATTATAGTTTATCAATATTCCAAACCTTCATCATTCTACCAACAACTGGCTCATAGTAATCAACATAGTTTTTAGAATGATATCTAGTCTTTACTATTGTTTTGATAAGTTTATCAATCAAATTAGGATCTGATGAATCTTTAAAATATTTATCTTTAAACTGAATCATTTTTTCTTTAGATTCAAATTCTTCATAATAAACATGTGTTAGTTGGTGTTCCTTCTGTATAATATGTATCATCTGTATTTCGTATGTAAAAATACGTAATATGGTGTTCATCCATTCAATTGAAGGAGATACTGCTATTGGTAAATGTGTTCCTAAATATATATGCTCTGCTTCTATCTTGTTTAACATCTTATCGTGGAATATTTTCATATTTTCAGGCGTTTGTGATTCTACATCTACAAACAATCCTTCGTTTATTAAATGTTGCCACAATGGAAGTGATAATAAAACATTTTCTTTATTTTTACGTTCTAACATTATGACATTATACTCTTCTTTTAATTTTTCAAAACGGCTAGTAGAATATAAAAATGATATGACAACAGGATTATTTAATAAAATAATATCATAAATTCCATCTTGATGTAGAGTCTGTGATTCGAATTGTTCTATTAAATCGTTTTGTGTTTCATCAAAATCGATTTCTCCAATATAGTTAAAAGGCATTTCATTACCAATAGCAGCTACTATTATACTTTTTAATTGAGTTCCACCTGACCTATAATGTGATAGTATTATAGTTCCTTTTTTGTTTTTATCTATTATCATAATTTAAATTAATTTTGGTGTATACCATCTTCTAAAATACTCATCCATAATATTATATCCCGTGGGAGTTAGTAAATCTAAATCAGTAGGACACCCATCTTTTATTAGTGTTTCAAGAAAGTCAACTCCAACCATAGGAGTTATACCATAGACACTACAATATTCACTCATCAAAACACCTGGTCCCATAATGTGATAATTTCTATAATTTGGTATTTTTTCATTTATTTTTTGTTGTCTATAAAAATATATGTTCATCATTAAATCCATTGTATATGAATTTGATAGGAATACACAATCATTTATATTAAACATACCAAATTCATGAGGCATACTACCACCATGTGTTGTAAATAATTTATTATCTGAATATGTTTCTTTAAAGTACTCTGATTTAGCTGAATCTTTTTTTTCATGAATCGTAGGCCAATGTGGTCCTTGGTGTGGATTGAAGATAACATCAGGTCTTGATTTAATAACTATATCATATTCAAAATTATTTTCTAACTCATATTCACGTTTTAATAAGATAGATTGTGAGAATCCATAAAACAAAGAACTCCAATGGTCGTTTCCATAAAAGAAATCTTGTTTTTTAGAGTCGAATATTGATTTTTTAGGTTTGTAAGTTTGAATAAATCTATCATATTCTTCTTGGTCTATATCTCTATGTACGTAATCATGACTGATATTTGTTCTATCACCACTATAATCCCACGTGTGTATAAAGTAATCTACTTCATGTCCACCATACGACCAATGATTTATTTGATTGGAGTAGGCGAGTTCCCAGTTACGTAATTGCCCACTCAAGCAAATTGCTATCCTCATCATTAAAAGTTTTTAAGTTAATTCTATGACATATACAATCTCCATATATGTTATTATTGGTTCTACTAGAATTTGCAATTATTGAAAATACAAATGAATTGCAAAACATAACATCTTCATCAAGAGAACACTCGTGATTATGTCCACTATGGGTTATTTCTTGAGTAAATAGTGTATTAGAAGATATATCAATATTATTAAAATATTTTGTAAATATCAACTCTTTTAAATTTTTAAACAATGATATATTGTTTAATATTAAATGGCCGTTGTAAAATTCATCATTATCTAATTCATACTTTTTAATTTTAGTATAACATTCTTCTATAGTACCAACATATAAATCAACATGTGGTGGAAATGAGTAATCAAGTTTCTCTGAAACTATTAATGTTATCTTTTTATTATAAAAATCGTTGTTCATTCTTAGGTTTTTTGCATTCTCCGTAAAGATGTTTATCGTAGTTATCTGATAATTCCATGAAATCTGATTTAAATTCCTCAAAAAGTACCGTACCATCCTGCAGATTATACATATTTTTTAATTTTCCGTTTTGGAGTAAGTTATTAAAATAATCAACATGAGTATATCTTATAATACTTACCCAGATGCCAACTGGTCTACAACTTAATTTATTATTTATTATATGTTCAGCGGGTGTTATATGTACTCCCAGGTTTGGTTGTATTTTTTTAACATACATATCATCATATATATTAGCGTGTATGTTTATAGCACTTTCATGACCAAATACGTAGAAATCCTGCATGACAAAATGATGTTCCTTTAATTTCATTTTTTCAGAAATTCCATCATGAGCATATATTGTATTTGGAGTAATTTGATCAGAGTTAGTATTATTTATTAATTGGTTTACACGATGTAACAGTTGATAACTTAAAAATACATCAGGTCTTGTTGATATTACACAATCGTATTTTATATCATATTCACTTTGATAATCATTTTTCAATTGATTAACTTTTTTTAACAAATAGGGATATCTTACATAATCATCATCGTTGATTTCGATTATAGAAGTATCAACTACTTCATATGCATTAAGAAATGAAAAGTTAGATTCTATAGCTTTTGTATTTGCATAGGAATCATCCCACGTTGATAAGAAAAAATCATATTGAACATCTGGATGTATATCATTATACATCTGAAATATTTTAGAAGTAATATCCCAATGACGCAATTGTCCTGCGAGTATTATGGCTATTTTTATTTTCTTTTGTGTGAATTCCTTTATGGCCATTCAGTTTTAAATATTTTTTTAATTAAATTATCATTTATACTATAATTATTAATTAAATCAGAATTATGTTGCAATACTTCTTTCATATCTACAATCATATCAAACACTTTTTCAATACTCATTTTTGAAATATTATCTGATATATCCATTATCATCTTTAATCGTTTTACCCCATCAACTTCATCATCGTAAGATTCATCCCACCATTTTGAAAATGTTCTAAACCCATTTTTTTTCATTTCTTTTAAATGTTGATATGGTCCAAATTGGATTACAGGATGTCCACAAAATATTGGATTGTATGTAGAACTATGTAAGTGACAAGCATTTTCTTGAAATGGAAATGCACACATTACTAAACTTATAAGTGAGTTCTTGTAATGGATTGGGTCGAAAGGCAAATCTGCGTTAAATGTGCCAACTTTATGACCAGGTTCACCAACGTTTGTTTCATCCGTAACATCTATGTGGAATGGTGTCTTTGATTTTAATGAGTTTATATTAGCAGTTGTTGTTAAATTCTGAAAGGCTTCTCCATAATGCATATCCTGGAATTGTGGGAAACTTACTAAACTATTTTCTAATATATTATTTTTATTCATATGTAACATAAATAAATTACGCTCCCATCTATCAGTTCTGTTAACTTTTAGGAAATGTTTTATATTATGTAAGTTATCCTTTTTGTATTTTAATTCATCTTCTATAACTATACTATCAGGTAAACATGGTATTTTTTTTAACCTTTGAATATCGTGAACATTATACATAAATGAAAATAGGTTTATATATTTTCTAATATTATTACTACTCTTCCATTTTTCATGAGTTGATTCTGCTAATAAATTATTAGTTATAAAATATAACTTATCTGCTGGTAGATTTAAATCATCAATTGATTTATATATTATATTTAAAAACTCAGTATACGGTGCACCTTCCATTGTATCATCGAATACTAATTTACCATTTCCATTACGAACATTATCTAATATAATTTGTGGAATTTTATTTATATGCTTAGCCCATAAATTTGTATTATGGTGAACACATACACAATATAAAAATTGCTCTTTAAAATCAAATTCCTTCACATGTACTGCATCTGTACCTAGTGTGTAGGGTAAGCTTGAATGAGAAAATAAAGGTCTGTTTATTAAAATTCCTCTATTATCAAGTTCTTTAATTTCACTTACATCATCATATAGTTTTAAAATAGAATCAGAAGCATCATGCATACTACATTGGTTAAATGAATCAATTAAGTGTTTCATACTAGAGATTTTTTTAAATAACTTGCCCACTTCTGATGTGATAGTTCTGTTGGATGATGATTATCAAATAAATCATCTTGTTTATGTTCATTTAGTGTTGTAAGTATAAATTCTTTAAATGTTATATCTAGGAAATTACTCTTGCGTAATTTTATGTATTGTTTTTTTATTTGAAGATTTTCCCTTGAGAATGGTATTCTTTTAATTGCTTTTATTAAATTAACACTATCTAATATACCATGCTTCTGTGGGTCGTTTGTTGCTTCAAATGTTTCATAAAATGCATCAAAAAATATATGTTTTATATTATGTGAATTTAAATACGTATGTATATTAATATTTTGAATTAAGTATCTCATAATATACTCTTCTTGATTCCAAAAATAAGTAGTATATAACTTAGTAAATTCTTCAAATCCATTAGATGGTGTATGTATAGCAGGTGATGCTGGATATATAGTTTCCCACCTACCGGAATCAGATTCATTCATTATATCTTTATAATAGAAGTCTTTTCTCTCCGGAGAAGTCCATCCTACTATTACAAAAATTTCATCTGAAGTGTATTTTTCTAATAAATTTCCAACTTGTGATATTACTCTTTTTTCTATACCATCATTAGATGAACCTGCATGTGAAGTATTACGTACCTCAACATTAGTTAGTTTTGATAATTTATCCGGCCATACTTTTGGTAATCTATATGCATCATTATCTCTGTGGTCAATATTTGTGATACCACGTGCTTCTAATTTAGGATCTAGTATATCACCAGCTGTCCAACTATCTCCCTCAGTTAGTATTATTTTTATATTATCAAGTTTATTCATCATTTCCAACCCATTCTTTTTTGAATAAAACAGGATGAAATCCATTACCAGACATATCCATTAATTTATAATATGTTTGTTTTGAAAAATCAGTTGAAAATACACTTTTTAATACTGATCCATAATCAGATATATTTTGTAAAAAAGATTGATAATCACTAAAGAAGTCCTTTGCGTACATCAAATCAGCAGTACTCTTTTGAATATGTATCTTTTCAATATCTCCTCCTGTAAATACCGATTGATGAGTTTCTGCTATTAATGTTGCTGCACCTATCCACGTGTACGAATGTTCATAGTCGAATAAATTATCATAATTAATAGTAGTAGAATCTCCTGATATATCCTCTATTAATTTAAATTCCTTCTTTCCTTTATTGTGAGATAAGATTACATTAAAATATCTATCTTCAGAATCATCTTCACCAGTGAAAAAGGATAGTTCTGTACGTTTTTCTACATCATATCCCAACTCTACATCATGAGACCAAAAAGTTAAAGCTATTTTTTTATGAATAACATTAGTGTTCTCATCTGGATATGCACTAAAAAATAATCCAAAGTGTTTACCATTTTTTGCAATAATTGCACCATTAAATACTCCCTCTTCTTTTACAACTTTATCAACAATTTCGTGGTTTGGTTTAAATCTACAATATATAGAAAAATCATCTTTAAGTAGGTTTTCCAGTTCGTAATCTTGTAAGTTGTATTTATCTCCATTTGCGAAGAAAAATATTTTATTTTCATCTATTATCATAATTCTATAGTTTGTGTATATTCATAAAAATCTGCTAGTTCTGGATAAACCTGTTTGAAATCAGTTTCTCTACGTCTATCGTGTTCTTTAAAAAACACTCCAAAATCACGTCTTTGTTTTAATAACTCTTCTTCATTTCTATCAGTAAGCATCCAATCATATGTTCTTTTTACTTTTTGTATTTCAACATCAGAGTACCCCACATGCATATGTTCAAATTTTGGAATACCAAGATAATCCATGTGCCTTGCACAGTCTTTGATTTTAACAGCCCACTTTTCTGGCAATATCTTAACAGTTTGATGTTTTGGGTATCTTAAATAGGATGTGTCCAAAAATACTGCAGAGTTCCAATATCTATCACTTGAGGTGTATTTCATCTTTAAATCATAGATATAATCTATTAATGTCTTATAAGTTGGTACTGATAGTGCATTAAAAGTTGACATTACTGTTATACTTACTCTTTTGCAACTAGAAAGAATTTTATTTACATTTTTATCAAATTGTTCCCATTTAAGTCCGTTTCTAATGTACTCTGCTTGTTCTCCATATGCATCAACAGATGTAAATATAATAAACTCTTCTACGAGTTCTCTATCCTCTATTGCTTGAATCTTTTCTATCAATCTATCAACTAATTTATCAGGAATTCCTAAATTAGAATTTATTGCTAATCTTAATTTCTTGTTTGGATTGGGTTCGTTAATAATATAATCTAAAACTCCCCAAGTATCTTTACTCATAAGTGGCTCTCCACCTGTAATTCTGAATGTATGCAAATCTCTATATAAATCAGGCCACCATTTCCAAAATGCTTCAACATATGGATTATGTTCTGTGTGTAATATAGGAACTTTACCCTCTCCAATCAATCCTTCCAAATCATTAAATTTATCAAGTGTTGGATATGCTCCTTCTGCTTTTACTTCTTGCATCCATGCTGATGAAAACGAAGGTCCACAATATGAACATTTAAAGTTACAAGCATTTGAGAAAGCAACCTCTACATATTTTGGATTATAATCTCCTCTCCAACCCAAATCTTTAATTTCTTGCATATGAGGAAGTGACCAAGATTCTGCTGATTTGAATACTCTATCTGAAAACTGAGGTGATGCATCTTCAACATCCCAACAATAATGACACTCTTCAGGTCTTCCACCCTCTAACATTTCTTTACGAATACGTTTTTTAAAACGTGTGTTGTGTAGTGCAGAAGGGTTTCGTTTTATCTCACTTTCATTTATCTTATGTGTTGTTGGGTGATGACAAGAGTGTGTATGTCCCATTTGTAAGTGAATTGTAACTTGTGTCCACTTAGCTAAACAGAATCCACATCCCTGTGCATCAAGTTCTTTCTTGGTTTCAACATAAATTGGATTATTAGCGAATGCTAAAGAAGGATCTTGTTTTGGAGTTTCACTCATAATTTTACGTTTATTAATTTTGCCTTTGGTGATATTTCTTTAATTTCAAGTAATTCATATTCTAATTGTGCTATACCATCTGATTTATAATCCCATGTTCCTTGTTGCATCTCATGAATATATCTTTTTTCATTTCGAGCAGTAGTTTCTCCTTTTGCCCAAACATCATTTCCATTTGAATCTTTAATCATACCCTCATCCTCGTGTGGTAAACAATTCATTTTTCCATCTTTACGATATGGTATAACGGTGTGTGGAATTTTAATTTTTTCTTTATTAAAAGTTCCTCTTGTTATTTTACCATCTATTCCATTACCACTTAAATCAATAGCTACTCTTCTTGAATCAAGTTGTTCTTTGTTGTTAAAATCATAATGTAATACAAGTTTATCAGTTGGTATTTCTTTATGTAAGTTTGAAATCTCAGTTGAATTCAAGCATCGATTCCACATCATTACTTTAGCTATATCACCTTTAAACCACCTATTGGGTTCTGTTTTAGAAGTTGAAGTGGTTGTTCCTAAATAGTAATCATCCAACCCATATGATTTTAATCTATCTTCATATTTGAGTGGTGATTGTGTACCATGTCCATGCCTTGCATCTGATTCTTTACCATTTAAATAAAAGTGTATATTTTGTTTAGATGTATCAACACTCAATGTAATCCATGCCCATTGATTTTCATATCGTTTTATCCATTGATACAAATGAGTTTGAGTACTATCCCACAACTGAGCAGTATATGCTCTAGAGTTATTGTAACTCAATCCATAATCATATCCTGGTCTTCGTAATATTGGATATTCACAGAACCTTCTTTCTGTATCACCTATCAACCAAATTGGAACTTTTTCTTCTTGTTGATTTGCTCTTACTAGTACTGATATTGTATGAGAACGAGATGTTAATGATTTTAATTTTTTATGTCTTGGTATTTTTACAAAACTGTGTTTACCATTAAAGGATAGATAATTATCTAGTGTACTTGTATAATCAAGGTAAGTATCGTTTGCATATCCCTCCAAAGCACATCTCCAAAACAAATCATCATCTTCCATTCCCCAATCCCAATAATCATTTGAATAACCATTAGTTTTCTCAACCTGTTCTTTAGAGAATAAAACTGCTCCACCAAAATATTCTTCGTATTTTAGATTGTAATCCATTTGAGATATACTAGTTGCAATATGTATTGGAGTTGTTTTAGGAAAAGAATAATCAGCACCTCCTCCATCTTCAGGTATCATATCGATATCGTGCCAAACAATATAATCACATCCATCTTCAAATGCATGCTTTGCAGCAACGTTTTTCATTGCTCCTCTATTAAATAATTTATCATCACATTGATGTCCAAAATACATACAGTAATCAATACCCATTTTATCAAGGTATTCACCAACTTCTGGTACAAATCTTTCTAAATGAGCTTCTCGATTTCTGTATGGTACACAAACTCCTAATTTCATAATGAATCTGCAATTGCTTGTTTAAATTTTGTTGTACTCCATCCATGTGAACGGTCTATCCAATGTATTAGAGTACCTATTTCTTTACCTGTGTAATCTTTATCGATATAATCATCTCCTAAGAATCTTACATCAGGATTAATACTTTTGATTAAGAACAAAAGTTCTGCTTCTGTATTATAAGTAAGTATTGTATGATGCCAAGTAAACTGTTTTAACATTTCTCTTCTTTCATCTACCGAAAGAATTGGTTTTTTCTTTTCAGGTCTTTCAATAGTTGGGTCATCATGTAATA
>ENA-UZWT01007017-UZWT01007017.1-metagenome-genome-assembly--contig:-Day-1-50m-contig-7017_pt1 | contig 11951 bp, 9 predicted proteins | sample MGYA00260338_ERZ794898 | MGnify/ENA metagenome assembly ERZ794898 | reverse complement strand
GCAGACCAAAGGTTGGGCAAGAGACAAAAAAGTATTTTTTGCAATGCAATTTTCCAAAGCTTTCAAAAGCTATGGTCACAAAAAGTATGATGCGTTAAACTATGATGGATTTTACAGACGTTTCAAACAAGATGAAAACTTCCCAGAAATGGCCGGAAAGGACATTCGAGCTTATTTCAATTTTAATACAAAAGAAGATGAAAAAATCAACATTAAATTTGCATTGTCTTCCGTAAGTACTCATGGTGCATTAAAAAACTTAAACACTGAAATTCCACATTGGAATTTCAATAAAATAAGAGCAGATACCAAAGAAAAGTGGAACAACGAACTCTCGAAAATAGAGGTAACCACTTTAAACTATAACGATAAGATAAACTTCTATACCGCTCTTTACCATACAAACCTATCTCCTATTCTGTACGAAGATGTAGATGGACAATACAGAGGATTAGATCAAAACATTTATACTTCAGAGGACTTCACCAATTACACTATTTTCTCGCTTTGGGATACGTATAGGGCCTTACACCCATTGTTCAATATCACGCAACCTAATCGCAATAATGATATGATAAAATCCATGCTGGCGCATCATGACCAGAGTGTACACCACATGCTCCCAATATGGTCTCATTACGCCAATGAAAATTGGTGTATGATTGGCTATCATGCAACGTCAGTTATTGCAGATGCTATGGCAAAAAACGTAGGTGATTTTGATTATCATCGCGCTTTACAAGCTTCGGTAAATACTGCCAATGTGCCTTATTTTGACGGTCTGAAAGACTATAAGGATTATAACTACGTACCAGACGACAAAAGCCATTCTTCCGTTTCAAAAACACTAGAATATGCCTACAATGATTGGTGCATTGCGCAGATGGCAAATCAAATTAACAATATCCCTGTGAATGAAGAGTTTATGAAACGTTCAGCGTTTTACAAGAATGTTTACGATCCGGCGAGTGGTTATATGCGACCGAGATTATCGAATGGAAAGTTCAGAGAGGATTTTGATCCTATGGACACACATGGTCAGGGTTTTATTGAAGGAAATGCCTGGAACTATGGCTTGTATGTTCCTCAAAATATCTCTAATATGGTTGATATGATGGGTGGCAATGAACGATTTACACAGCATTTAGATTCTCTCTTTACCATGGATATAGATGAAAGATATATTGCTAAACATGAGGACATAACACGCGACGGGATTATTGGTAATTATGTTCATGGCAATGAACCAGGTCATCATATTCCCTATTTGTATAACTGGACAGGTCATCCTGAAAAAACCCAAGAACGTGTGCGCATGATAATGAATACAATGTATGCTCCAACGGTTGATGGCTTGTGTGGAAATGATGATGCTGGGCAAATGAGTGCATGGTATATATTTAGTAGTTTGGGATTCTATCCAGTAACTCCTGGTACTTCAAATTATGCATTAGGAAGCCCTTTGATCAAAGAAGCTGTAATTCATTTGAGCAATGGAAAAACAGTTTCTATCAAAGCTAAAAATCAAAGCAGAGAGAATGTGTATGTAAAAAGCGTAACGGTCAACGGAAAAATAATCAAAGGGACACAGTTGGTGCACAGTGATCTTGTGAATGGAGGTGAAATTATTTTTGAGATGATGAACAAATCAAACTAGGAGAGAATATGCATCACAAAAAGTACAAAAGATAAGACCCCCAACACGCAAGGATAAAAAATACTCCCCCCACTGTAGCTGTTATATACGAAGGTGTATTGAGTGATATTACGAGCTAGAACTGCTCATGCATATTATCCTAATTTTTCGATAAATGTGATAAATGAAGTAACTAGCATTTGCACTATTTCCGTATATTTTATTGTTTCATAATGCAAGTGGTCAGTTTGATTCAATGCAAAGCCATTTACACTATACAGTACCTTTCAATATCACCCTATGACATTCCAAAGTCAACAAGACAGGTAAATATAGGTTATATGTGCAGAGTACGATAAGTACAATGATCCATAATACTGTGGTCAAAAAAGCACAATAGTGAACTAAATTGAATAAATTTGGTTGCTAATTGAATTAGCACCTCTACTAAATCAGCGAATAGAAATGAATTTCAAAAAACAAACACTATTGTTCATCCTGGTAACAAGCACTTTGGGCCCACTGTGTGCGCAGACGTGGAGTACATCATTCACAGCAGGAGAATACGATAAAAACAAAAAATTCTTAGGTGGTTCTGAGGTGTTACAGCTAGTAAATCACAAGAGTGCACTATTCTCTTCAATTGGATACTGGGAAGATGAGAATAACCAATGGTACGGTGGCTCTAACAGCTCCATAGGTTGGGGCCAAATAAATCGGTTAGATAATTCCTCAGGAGATTGGCAAGAAGATTTTTTTCTTGGCACAAATTATCTTCGACCTGAAATTCTGAAACAACTAATTTTTACCAAAGACCAGTTTGGCAATTTGCTCTCAGCTCCAGACACCGTATTAATTTGCGCTGGATATTCACCAAACTATATCACTAGACAAGTAAAGGTAAACAGTTTTGTACGCAATGATGTGAATGGCAAATGGGGAGAAAGTCAAATTTGTCAGGGAGGTTTCCCAGCTGGCGAGAGCTACTCCATAAGAGATATAGAATTGTTTACAGACGAAGTAACTGGTGCAGAATACGTATTTGCCAGTGTAGGAGTCCAAGGTATCTTCAAAGGACAATACAATCCATCAAACCCGGGAAAAATTGATTGGAAATCAACGGTGGAGTTCGGTCCATTAAGCATAAGACCTTTAGGGATTGAAATAGCCAATGGAGCCCTATATTTTTCATCGGGAAGTAAACTCTACAAGCGTATTAATGGAGTTTCAGCAAGCTACGTTACAGCGCATGACTTTAGTGACCTCGGCGAAAAGATCTCTTCTGCGGTAGGTGGAATTAGAGGGCTTACAGCTATTGATATCCCCAATAGCAACGATCAAGCTTTATTATTAATGTGGTGTCCAAATGGTCAATCTCAAGGAGTAATTTACCGTCTGGAGCCAGACAGTGCTGGTGGATTTATTCGTATTAACGAAGCTCAATTATCTACCTTAATAGCAGATTATTTACCTGGCTCTAAGGTAAGCTACGTTCTTGGAGCGTACAATGAATTTTACGAGTACACAGATCCAGTACTTAATAGAACTATGCACCTAGTAGGGTTTGAAGCAACTATAGCGGGAGGAGGCCACCCAACATGGAACGGTTATTACAAGGGAGCCATGTTTGCTAGGCGCGATATAAATGGTCAATACGCACTAGAGGAAATAAATGGGACAATAACGAAAAATGATACTGCACTAGTCGCCACCAGATGCTACGTTTCCTCACCATTCCAAAATGAGAAGGCAATCTATTTTGGTGGCTTTGATCCGAACAGATTCGTTTCTACCAATAAGGCTTGGGTATTTAAGAAAGACTATGAAGTTAATTCTGTTCAAGAATTATCAACGTATTCACCGCATTTTACGCTTTTTCCCAACCCTGTCAATACTATGCTGCATATTGAAAGTAAAGGTCTACTGGATTTTGAATTCAGTATTTTTAACCTATTAGGTCATGTGGTACTCACTGGCAATAGTACAAACCAAAAGGGAACGTTTGATGTCTCTTCACTCCCACCCAATATGTATATCATCAAAGTGGGAAATAAGAGCTTGAAATTTATCAAACTATAACTGGCGCAACCAAAAGAAAAATTAAACGGGCTAGACAGTAGGCACTGCAGTACAACTAAGATAATACAGAAGCATGAAGTGATACGTGGGTAAAGGCTCAGTCTGGCGATCCGAAGTTGGAAACAAAGCGATACCAACAAATGATCAAATTGAAAAATCAGGGAATGAACATATACCCCGGATTGTAAAATCGTGCATAGTGCCCCAATAATTGAATTACACCGCCTCTATCACTCGATACAGTGCTTTTATTTATTTGGTACACCACCCATTTTTAATCATGCTACCTCAATAAACTTATTCCATTGATTTTGATTGTCCACCGAAAGTAGTTTATTTGATGTGAACAGCTATGCTTGGATTTAATTTTTTGAACCGCTTGAATAAGAGCTGCAGTGTATTGCTTATCTTAATTATGCTATTTTCATCTTGTAAAGAAGAAGGCGTAGAGAATGCTTATCAGCAAAGATTAAAACCTGATTTTATCTCTGCAGTTGATATTTCTAACTATTCTGAAATAGCCAATTCAAAGCCAACTTTCTATAATTTAGAAGGAAATCCTCAAGACTTTTTATCTATACTGAAAGAAAATGGCATAAATACAATCAGATTAAGGCTTTGGGTAGACTCTCTAGGTAAACAATCTAGATTTAATGCTGTAAAAGAACTTTCCAAAGTCCTTACGAATAAGGGGTTTAAAATTTGGTTGACCCTACACTATTCTGATACTTGGGCAGATCCTGGCTTACAACAAACGCCCCCTCAATGGCAAGGGCTCGACCTAGAGTCTTTGGGAGATAGTATCTATAACTACACCACACGAGTGGTTCACGAATTACGACCCAATTACATACAAATTGGAAATGAAATAAACTCAGGTATCCTTCATCCTTATGGTATTATTTCCCCCAGTAATAATAACTTCATCCACCTTCTTCAAAAAGGGTGCTCTGCAGTAAGGAATAACTCACAGGAGTGTAAAATCATCGTGCATTTTGCTGGGCTTGAAAATGCCGATGTCTTTTATAGTCAACTAAATATACTTGATTATGACATGATTGGACTATCGTACTATCCTATTTGGCATGGCAAATCACTCCATACACTTGAGAATACCCTAGAAAATTTAAGTGCATCACACGCAAAGCAAATCGTCATTGCAGAGACAGCATATCCATTTACGCTGGAATGGAACGATTGGACCAATAATATCGTGGGATTAGATGATCAATTGATATTACCTGATTATCCTGCAACGGTTGAAGGCCAGAGTGACTTCATTAAAGAGATAAAGAGAATTACCTACGAATCAGACAAAGGAATTGGATTTTGCTATTGGGGGGCAGAATTAATTGCATGGAAAGGAGAACAAGGAACAGATGCATCACCGTGGGAAAATCAAGCATTGTTTGACTTTAGCAACAAAGCTCTACCCGTATTAAAGCAATTCAAACTATAACTGACACAATAGATTTGCCATATGGATAAACCTAACTACCCTGTAAATAAATTCTGACTAAATATACATTTAAATAACCTGCGGGGTGTAAGAGTGGCAATGGCAACTCAATCTGTACCACCACAGACAAACTCAGCTGGTATTTCAGTCCCAACGGAATCAATTGTACCATTTCTACTGCACCTATCCTATTGCTTACAAAAGAAAAAAAAAGGGAGGCAAAATATGTTTGCCTCCCTTTAGTTATGTTAATGCGTAAGTTATTTTAATACGAAACCTACTCTGAATCCTGACGTGAACATGTCAGTACTGTAAGACCCAAAGGATGATTTTGGTGTTTTAGCGTTATCAGGCAAACCCGTATTCTTTCTGGTACCCGTACCCTCTCCGTAGTTATCCTTACCATATCCGATACCAAATTCAAGACCCATATAGAATGAGTTAGTTACCCAGTAATCAGCACCGATACCAACACCAATCTCAAATCGACTTGTTGATTGATCAGCAGTTGCTGTAGCGTCTTCCATGTAGAATCCAGTGCCTGAAGCGTCTTGCGTGTAGTCTGTCCACTCTTCCTCGTATGAACCAATTCCGGCACCTATCGCAGCTACTACGAAAGGAGAAAATTTATCATTTCCAGCAAAATGCTTTTCAATACCCACTCTTAAACCTATCCCTGAGTTTGATATTGTTTGTTCTCCAGACTTACCGGTAAAATCTGAACCATCATACTCCAAAACAGTATTTGTTTGATTAGACCCAGAAAGACTTAAATCAGCTCTCAGAACAACATCGCTTGCGATGAAATATCTGGCACGAAGAGATGGAAGAGCAAACTCATTGTTCCATTCCTTGAGGCTAAGATTTACCTCTGTTAATAAGTTTCCTTCAGAAGGTTTTTGAGCAAAGGAAGTAAATCCAAAAGCTACTGCTACTAGTAATAAAGTTGTTTTTTTCATGTTATTTTATTTTTGGTTAAAGGGTACAATAAGTGGAATAAATTTCATACGGGCAAAAAATCATCAATTATGATATTAACATGACAATCATTTACGTGTACTTTGATAGACCACTACACCGTCAAACAAGAAATCATTATGTCCTTGTAGATTACAAATTAGTGATAAACCGAATAATCCTGAGCTTAAGGGAAGTCTTAGGAAAATATTTGAGTCCTGTCTCTAACCAGGTAGGCTTATCTAAAATACTCTTGTAATGTGAAAACGCCCTAAAACCACTTGCACCATGGTAAGAACCTATGCCACTGTGCCCAACTCCCCCGAAAGGCAGATCACCGTTGGCAATATGCATCACAGCATCATTTACAGCTCCCCCACCAAATGAGACCTCCTCGAGCACTCTTTTCTTGATTTCGTTGCGCGAGGTAAACACGTAACAAGCAAGTGGTTTAGGTTTTGATTTTATGATTGCAATAGCCTCGTCTAAGGTATCGTACGAAATAAGAGGTAAAATAGGACCAAAAATCTCATCTTGCATACACGCATCGTCCATACTAACGTGGGAAAGTATGGTAGGTGATATGGTACGTGCTTGTAGATCACAAATACCTCCATATACCCGTTTATCCGTTTCTATAAGTCCACAAAGTCTTTTGTAATTTTTAGCATTAATTATCTGCACATAATTACTATTGGCCACATCATGTTGCTGTGCGTCTAACTCCTTTTTCATTTGGGCTAAGGCCTTATTATATATACTGCTGTGTACCAAAACGTAGTCTGGGGCAATACATGTTTGACCTGCATTCAGATACTTGGCCCATATCAATCGTCTTACTGACGTCTTTAAATTGCAGCTTTTATCCAAGATAGCAGGGCTTTTACCTCCAAGCTCTAAAGTGACTGGAACTACGTTTTTGGCAGCTGCTTGATAGACTAATTTACCTACTGTAGCACTTCCCGTAAAAAATATTTTATTAAATGGCAACTCGGTAAGGGCTATAGCCACTTTTGCTCCACCTTCTGCCACAACAAAAAAACCTGGATCAAAATTATCATTTACCAAAGTGGCAATAGCTTTACTGGAATTTTCCGGGATTTCACTGGGTTTGAGTACCACACAACAGCCCGCTGCGATAGCTGCTATGGCAGGAGCAAAAGAGAGTAAATATGGATAGTTCCATGCACCTATGATGAGGCTTACGCCTAAGGGCTCAGCTATCACATAGCTACGACCGGGTAAATTAATTAAGTTGGTTTTCTTAGCTTGTATAGTAGCCCATTTTGTCACATGAGCTATGGCATTATCTAACTCGCTGTACAACAGATTCAGCTCGGTTGTAGTCGTATCAAAAGCGGACTTCTTAAAATCGAGATAAATAGCTTTATTAAACTCATCCTCATTTTCTTTCAATAACCTTTTCAACCGCTTTAGCTGTTGAATCCTATAGGCTATAGGTCGAGTTGTTCTCTGCTCAAAAAAGGTTTGCTGTAATTTTAGGTATTCAATCATGTAAGAGGCGTATAGATGTTTACATTACGGAAATTAAAAAACATCATTTTGACAGGATTTTAATCCTTCGATTCTACTGTAGTCTTCAAAAATAATCAAAACAGAGCTAGATCATTAAAAACAAGTGAAACATGTGACAATCAATAAAATTGGGATCTTTTTTATAGGCATAAACGAGAACAACAATTAACTGCTCAAAGCAACACTGAATCTTCGCAAATATCTGGCACGCCAGACCTCAGCCTCTATGGTAGGCTATCCGAATTGCAATAACATGGAATTGTAATTATTCTGAACAGTGTCAATAATCATTGATTTATCGGCTTTTAAGCCGTCAACAACATCTATTTCATTAAATTCTCTCATATTCATCTCGCCCCATAAACTGAATTCAATAATTACAGGAGTAATATCAATTCCTTTATCTGTCAACAGATAAATGTTCTCTTTTTTGTTTGTCTGAAATTTTCTCTTTGAAATTAATTTGTAAGACTCCAACAATTTAAGTCTTGCAGACAAAATACTTGGGGCAATCTTTTCATCCGACTCAGAAAATTCTTTGAACGTTTTTTTATGCTTGATAAGCATATCTCGAATAATTAACAAAGCCCATTTGTCGCCAACAATATCTAACGAAGACGCAATCGGACAACCTGAACGAAATTTATTTTTCATTGTTTATTTAGTGGATTATTACTATCAATTCAGTAGCAATAGCTATTTTTGCTATCAATTCGAAATCAAAAATAAAAAAATAAATCAAGAAGTATGTTAGCAGGTCACTTTACAACAGCACTAGTTGCGAGACAAAAATTTCCCAAGGGAACTCTTTTGTATTTTTTAATTATCTCACAACTGCAAGATTTTTTATGGTTTGTGTTCCATTATTTAGGGATTGAACCTACTCACCCTAGTGATGCTTTTGACGCTTCTTTGAGCAATATGGCAGTTGATATGGTGTACAGTCATGATCTCCTTCCACTTCTAATTTGGCTTGCCGTCGCCTTTGCCCTTGGAAAAATATTTTTCCAAAACACAACAATAGGATTGGTAAGTATGGCTTTGGTGTCAATTCACTTTGTGCTGGACTTCTTTTCAGGACATATGCATCACGTATTTGGTGCAGATACTATGGAGTTTGGTTTTGGTTTATATGCCTCTAATCCTTATTTAGCAATTCTTATTGAAGCATTATTCAGCATTATAGTACTCTGGTATTTCTTTAAAGAAGAGACTAAAAAGGGAATTAACCGTAGCAAAAAGAATAAAATAAGTATAATCTCTGTTTTTGCTTATGGCATTATTTTCATGCTACTTATCGCTACCCATTCTTTCAGAGAGCTCTTTGGCATACCAGCGTTTGACTTAGGTTTTAACACGAATATTCCTACGCTTATTCTAACGTATGGTGCAATGCTCTATTGCTTAAATTATTTCGTTCCGAAATATAAGATTGACTAGAAAATTGATTGATGAGTGAAGGAACTATCGGCTTTCTCAAAGAATTAAAAATTCGTAACGAGCACTTATTCTATTTTGGCTTGCTATGTCTTATTATTTCGATCGGTTGCCTTGTTATGACTAAAACAACAGCGACAGAAATTCGAGGATTAAACGCTTGGTTAAAGCCATTGAAATTTGGAATATCAATAGGTTTATTCTCCTGGACCATGGCGTGGTACTGCCACTATCTATCCGATTTTAATGTAACACCTTTCAATTGGACAGTAATTTCACTGTTCGGTTTTGAACTAATATATATTGTTTTTCAGGCATCAAAAGGACAATTGTCTCACTTTAATATTAGTACACCAACCTACTCACTTCTTTATTCATTAATGGGTTTAGCCGCCGCACTTGTTACGTTATATGCTGCATATATTGGCCTGCTATTTTTCATACAGCCTTTCCCGAGTTTACCTAATTATTACGTATGGTCAATTCGTTTGGGAATCTTAATTTTTGTTATTTTTTCGTTTGAGGGCGGTTTAATGGGTTCTCGGATGAATCATAGCGTAGGAGCTCTAAATGATAATTCGAATTGGTGGATTGTGGGTTGGAGCAAAACTGTAGGTGATTTAAGAGTCTCACACTTTATTGGAATGCACGCTCTACAACTTTTACCATTGCTATCTTTTTATGTTTTCAGAAATACTAAAATCACCCTAATTATTTCAATATTTTATGGCCTTCTTGCAACATCAACATTAATTCAAGCACTGAATGGAAAACCCCTCATTACGCAAAATGAAGGTAAAGAATCGGAATAAGCCTATTGTTTAATTGCGAATACAAAACTGATATCAGCCGTAGCCAACCTGTAAGTAAAATCCAATAGCGGTAGACTATGTTGAATATACGATAACGTAAAAAAAAGGGCTGATAGTCTTGTCAAATAGTATATGAATAATAGCAAGAGCTAGAAGCGAAAAAACTAAAGATACGTTGATCTCAAAATAGGGTAAAAAATACGTAGATATTGCCTTCAATGCCTAATTTATACGCTTCAGTAATCACCTGATACTAACTCAAAGCTAACGTATTTTAGGCTCAATATGGTAGATACAACTCGAGGCATTGAGTATCTGCTATCATTTGAGCCAATTGCATCTTAAATTTATTCTCGTATATTGTGGCTTAATCAAACAAAAAAATATGTCACAAACAAAAGATTTCGTAGCAAAATGGTACCCCATAATTATCGCATTTATCTGTCTTGTCTACTCCGTTGGGTTAGGTATGACGGGCAGCACTGAAGAGGCCCAATATTCCGCTCATTGGCCAGGTACAATTTTATTATTCGCAATAGCCATAAGACAAAGAAGAAGATCATGAATGTAGTAATGTATATTATTGGGTTTATACTTTTTGGAGCATATTGTTGCTTTATGATGTGGAGCATTAGATATGGAAATAGAAAACAAGACGAAACAAATAACTATGCCAATTTATCTGATCCCACAGATATGGATGGAATGGGAAATTTCAGTCGGTTTCCTAAAGATATGGAAGAGAAAAATAAAAAAAGTTAATTCACTACTCCAGCTAATTTATTGGATCTAAGATGTAGTCAAGATAACCGCAAATTTAGAGGGTGACTGCACGTCGACAATTCTAGAGCGAATCACAGACAAATAAAAGAGCGGAATAGTGAATCTAAATTCAACTATTCCGCTCTTGTAGAGTCTATTAGACTCTTATCTAACTTTCAGATCTCATTCGCAATCGGTATATTCATAAGTGTAACCATGTCCATTAGGCATTTGAAACCTTATTATATGTCCCTGTTGATTATACTCGGTGATCGTTCCATAATCGCTTGTCTGAACGTTACCATCCCAGTTGTATTTGGTTTCAGTTAATGGAATCTGGTGTTCTTGTGCTGAAGAACTTACCATTTTACAAAAATTATCACATTCAGTGTATTGCCACGTGGATATACGTTGACCTTGTATTTGTTTTGTTTTACTGCCGTAATCATTATACTCCGTAATTGTTCCGTCATCACTTGTTTGGATGTTACCGTCCCAAGTATAATTTGTCACAATTCTATCTCCCAAAGTACTTTCTTCTGTTTTCTTAGTTAATCGACAAAAGTTCTCACAATCATCATATTCAAATGTATAATTATGCCCGTTTTCTTCAATATATCGAGTAATACTGCCGTAATCATTGTACTCAGTAATTGTCCCATCGCCTGTACGCGTGTTATCCTTCCAAGTATATGTGATTGATGCATGGCCACCAATAAGTTCGGTTCTTTTAGCTAATCTGCAAAAATCACTTTTCACGTTTAAAGGTTCTACATTTTGACAAGAACACAGCATTGTTAATATCAAACTTACCATCACCATTTTATACATATTGACTGAACACAACCTACTGTAATTTGTTTTCATAAAATTTAATTAACTCGGAATAGTGAATAAAAATTCAACTCTGGTAGAAGCTTTGCTCCTCTTATCTAACCTTTAGACTGAGACCCCAGTCTTTAAGCCATTAATTATTGTTTAATTACCTTCAGGTGTTGGGTACCTTGTGTAGAAGTTACCTCTATAATGTATACACCCGCTGTATATTCGGATGCGTCTAATCTATGAGTACGGCTTTCTGTATGGTCCACAGATAGTACAACTACTCCATTGATATCTGTTACCTGTATGGTGTACGGCTCGTTGGCATTCACACGTATCGTTATTTCCTGGTTAAATGGATTTGGATATGCTGCTATTTCAAAAACTTCCGCGTTCCCGTCTAAGCGTACTACACGAACATCTGAATACTCAAATGCTCCATCATAGTCTA
>ENA-UZWT01007039-UZWT01007039.1-metagenome-genome-assembly--contig:-Day-1-50m-contig-7039_pt2 | contig 12064 bp, 21 predicted proteins | sample MGYA00260338_ERZ794898 | MGnify/ENA metagenome assembly ERZ794898 | reverse complement strand
ATCTCTTTCTATAGATATAGGAAATATCATTTAGTATTAAGGTAAGTCGTCCTCTGTCAGTTCCCAACCAATGTGATACTGCTGATGAAAGTTTGCTTGTGATGAAACTTTATTTCTTTTTTTCTTCTTAGGTTTTCCGTACTTGGCTTCGTTTAGTTTTTTACTACTAACCATTCCAGCTGACATCTTTCCTAAGTAACTTTGTAAATCATACATAGGTATTCATAGTAGCACATTCAAAAGTCCTCTTAAAAAAGTTGTTAAATATTTGTTAAAGATTGATTTATAAAATCTGATACTGTAGAATGAATCTATGAATGAAAATGCAGCAAACAGAAAAATCAAAAAGTTTTTAATGTTAGCTGCTGTAATGATAAACATTTGGATACCAGTAGATAAAAGAACACAATACCTTAACTACTTTTATTCATTGATAATAGATACGGAGAAAAAATGAAAGAAATAGATATAGCTAGATTAGAAAATATTGCAGTGCCTGTGCCTGCGGGAGTAAATGATATAGACAGTATGAGAACTGAGATAAAAGGATACATTGATGTATTTTTTGGTAGGGTTCCTATGCCTATAGATGTTGGTATAAACAGCTTATACGAAGTTGCTGTTGCTTACTACAGTAGGGCCAAAGAACTTGAGCTTAGTATTAAAGAAATGGAAAACAAAGGTTTAATAGACAAGAGTTCGCCCATCTATAAATTTAGAACTGGTGAACTTTCCTCCTTCATCGATATAGCCAAAGAGCAAACAAGACTAGGGAGTAGGAGAATAACTGTAGCATCTATGGTGCTACAAGAACGAGAAGTCTAAGGTTGTGGGACAGCTTCTTCTTTCACCTACTACGAGATTTGCTTCAGTAGGTTATACGGTGGGGATAGAATCCTCAAGTCGAAAGGCAAGGCAGAATCGTTTATTTACCGCTGTCGGTAGTATGCCGTTTAATAACTGGGAAAAGTAATGAGTCTTCTGAATGGAAAACATTTAGAGTGCGGAGTTTATACCGCTGAGACGGTAGAAGGACTTTGGGAAGCTGTCCCTGTTTTAATCAGTCATGTAGATTTCAGCGTGACCATTTGAGATAAGAGCTTCATTAAGATTACTCTTACCTACCCATACTTCCGCTAAAACACGACCATATTTGCCTTTGCCGAATGATTGGATTTGGACCATTCCAGAATTGGAATTGATTTGATTCTCGACATACTTCTTAGCTTTCAATCCTTTTTCCTTTTCCTCTGCATCTTTTGTGCGGGTTTCTGGAGTGTTCAAGCCGTATAATCTTAATCGTTCCTTAATCCATATGTTAAAGCCTAGGTCAATAATGACGTCTATTGTGTCACCATCTACTATTCTTGTAACTTCAGCATTATAGAAATATAGTTCTCTCATAGTGTTTAGTATACCATTATTACTAAATGACTAAAGAATATAGCCTAAATGTTTTTTTTTAACTATTTTTTTATCTCGTTGATGAACCAATATAAGCAGCAACATAAAGCAAAGTAATTGAAATAAATATAATAACCCAATTCATTCCTCTTCGCCTATAAAAACTATTTTAGTTGACTCTTCGCACACATTAAGAGACTGGTCACACATCCATTGATTATTCTGTACATGTTTTAATGGATTTTTGCAAGAAGAGCATTTATTCATTTTCTTTTCGTTCAAGTAGAACCTCCTCTACTATTTGTTGAAAGTATAAAAAAAACTTATATCCCATTACTCCAGCCCATATTAATCCCCCTATAGATATAATTGATACTGTTAGAATTAGTATGATTTCTGTCATAAGACCTCCTTTCGAGGTATTGACTACATTAATTGATTGACTACTGCTGCTAAGGCTGCAAAGCCCACAAATAGTCCTGTGAATTCCTGTCTTGACATTTTTGTATTGACTTTTTCATGTAGCGAGTCAATGCGCTCGTTAATTTTTTCTTGACCTTCTAAAACCATTAATAACATCTCCTTTTGAGTTAAACCACTATTACCTTGGGTGTTATTAACCATTATTTTTTACACTCACATTCACCACAACAAGCCTCATCTTCTGGCTCATAGCTTCTAGCACTTGAAGTATCTTTTGTAGATACAAGGCTAAAAAAGCTGTCATCTAATTTCCATTCATCCATATTTAATCCCTTAACCTTATTGTAAGCAACCATACTGTTATGGAAACAATTATTGCAATACCTATAATATCTTGAGCTGCTCCTGTAAGTGTAAACCAAGCAATAAAAAATCCCAAAAGGGTAAAGATTTGAGCTATAGATTCTTTTATAACATCTAGTAACCAAATACCTATCTTTTTATAGTTTATGTTTAATACATAGCTTAGGCCATAACCTACTTGTTTTAATATATTATAAGGTAGCCCTAGTACCTTATTTAAATTCTTTATAAGACTTTTTATCATTTAGTATCTCCTTATTAAAGCTCCAGCTTGAGCAATAATTTGCGAAGCTATAATCACTGGAACTACAACTTCTTGTGCCTTTTCTTTTTGGTCAGTAGTCATTGAAGACTCTATTCCAGTAATTGTTAGATTAGACACATCTATATCTATTATAGCAGAAATTGGTGCCTCAATAAATGCTTCAATTTGCACTTCTGTTACTACATCAGCAAGTGTAAAGTTCTCGACATCCTTACTTTCTATAGCTCTTTCAACGAATTCCTCAACAGCTTGTGCAGTATTTTCATCTTTAGCAGCCTGCTCAGCTATAATTTCTACGTCTTTTGCTGCAGTTTCGGCTTCAAAACCAAGCACTGCACCTACAGTTTCTTTTTGCTCCTCACTTAATTCAGCTACAGTTTCAACCTTAGTAACCTCGTTAACAACAGCTTGTACGACTTTTTTAGTTGTAGTATCTGCTTCAGATAAATTTTGAACGCTTGCTTTAGCAACTGCTTCTATAACTTCAACTTGCTCTTCTGTCTCAAGTTCCTCAACAATTGCTATAACAGCTTCTTCAACAGCTTCTTCATAAGCTTCTACTTCTTCCTCGGTGAGGGTTTCAAGAACTTCTTCCTCAATAATTTCTAAATCTTCTACTGGTATTTCTACAACTTCTGAGATAGTAGTCTCTGTTTCTTCAACAAATATTTCTACCTCTTCTTCGGTTAGCTGTACTTCTTCAACCTCATTTTTAAATAAGTCTCCGAAGACACCATCTTCTTCAATAGGTAAAGGTAGTTCCTCTTCAATAATCTCTTCAATTGGTTCAAAAAATTCTTCATCTTCTATTGGTAATTCCTCTTCAATAATTTCTTCTTCTATGATGAGTACTATGTCTTCTGAAATTTCAGTGAATAATTCTTCTTCTACTACTATGTAATCATCTTTGTTTTCTTCAAAGAATTTATCTACTTCTAAGTAAGTTTCAAAAAATTCTTCAAGAAATTCCTCTTGTTCTTTTATTTGCTCTTCAGTAAGTGGTTGACATTCTTCATCAAAGCACTCAGTCCCGTCTTGAGACCATCCATCGTTAGCAAAGATAGTAAGGTCTTGTAAGTCTTCATAAATATCTTCATACAGTTCCTCAATATCTTCCTCTGGCGGTGGGTCGAATACAATATCATCGCCCTCAAAAAGCTCGTCTTCCACATTTGTTTTATCGTCAGTATCAGTTTTATCTTCATCAAAATCTATTATATCAGAATCTTCCTTGACTTTGGTCTCGTCATATATAGGCATATCATCTGTTTCGTCATTAGGGTCAACCAAATATCCGTCATCAGCATAATCATCTTCTTCATACTCACAATCACCTCTATCTATCTGAGCGTTTGTCATAAAGCAACCAAACATATTTTCGTTATCAGCACGCTCTTGGTCTCGTGAAGTTGTTCCATCATTAACATCAGCTTGTGTATAAGTTTTATCAACACCTTCAATAACAATATCCACAATAATCTCTTCTGGTGGAGGTGGTAAAGGCTCTGGCTCTACATACGGTTCTACATAAACTTCTTCTACTGGTGCAACAGTTGTAGTGGTAGTAGTAACAGCAGTAGTATTCAATACTTCAAAGTTAGTACTTGGACCTGCTTGAGGTCCATGACACCAACTACCACTCTGTGTGCAAGCATAAACAGCAAAATCATAAGTTCCTGCTGATATATCTTCTAGTGTATAAGAAGTAGCATTAGCGTCTGCAATATTAATACCTGTATAATTTTCTTCGCTTGATAGTTTATATTCAACTCTATAAGACTCTACTGCTGACCAACCTGTGTTAGGTTGTGTCCAACTAAAAGTTAAACCTTGATACTCAGTATTAGAAATAGAAAGATTAGTAACACCACTAGCTACATCTTGTATTGTATAACTAGCAATAGTTGTCCAGTTAGAGTATTTAGAGTTTGTATCGTTGTCTGACCTTATTTTAAAGTATAGAGTATCTCCAACTGTCGCACTAAGAGCTGATTGTAAGTAAGACTTGCTAAAAGTGTATTCTGTATTTAAGGCATTGCTATCGCCAACATTACCTGTCGCTATACCATACATAGGTGGGTCTGCTTTATCAAAACCTATTGCGTATCGTTCTGCACTATATTCATATCCTGTTGCTGCATCCCAGTCAATAGATATACTACCGTTATGTAAATTAGCGGAAGTAGTTAGATTAGTTGGGTCTCCAATACCACTTGTTAATACAGTTGTAGTTGTTGTAGCAAAGCTACCAGTTGAAACTGAGTCATCATACTGCCAATACAATGTATCAAGCAAAGATATGTCAGTTAGTGTTACAGCAAACGAAGTTATGAATTTGTCGGTGTTTTCTGTTACAGCGTTGTAATCAGTAAATGATTTATAAAAGTCATCATACATATTGTCGTAACCATTAGAAGTACTCTGAGCCAATTTGTTTTCTGTTTCGCTTGTACTGTCTGCGTAATTCCAAGTAACTGAATATGCATTATTTACTGCACCTATCATAAAGCCTACTTCATAAACTTTTATGTCACTAGAAAATGTAAAAGTATAAGTACCACTTGTTAGTGCTAATGAGGGACCTGTTGTGTTATAGGAATCTTGTTCAAAGTTATAACTATATGCATCAGAACTACCACCACTAATAGTTAAACCTGTTTGATAAGTGCTATCACTAAAGTCTTCATTGACTGTTACTTCAGTAGCCATAACAATAGGCATAGGGTAAATAAGTAGGCCAACGACTAATAATCTAACAAAAGTATTTAATTTATTTAACACTATTTTTTGATAGGTTGAGTGTTAAACGCCTCGTTGACTTCCTTTAATGTTAATTTACCATCATCCATGTATTTCCTAGCTAGCATCTCCATAACGTGTGCTATTCCTAGAAAACCTGCTAACAGTGATGATTCCAATACACCTATACCTACTAAACTGCCTGCCCCCAGCACGCCTAGCGCTTGTGCCATAAACACAGCTACCATTCTTTTTATAATTTGTTTAAATAATTTAAACGACATGTACTCTCCAATGTAAAAAAAAAGATGGGCCTGTTTCCAAACCCATCCTCTACTATTATAGTACTTTTAATTAAAGGTACATTTAGCCTTTTGGTATCTTGCTCATGAAGTCAAACGGTGCATCTTCTAGAGCATTTTGTACTCCAGAAATTAATGCTGATGCAGCTGCAACAGATGCAGCCATAATCACGTCTGCTTCGAACATTCCTGCTTGATTAGCCATCATTACAGCAACAAAAGTTTGTACCGCAGTTCTAGCTGCTCTTATTAAAGCAGTTCTCCAATAGTCTGGCATATAGCCTCCTTATTTTAATCGTCCAATACGCTTGATAAGCTTCTGAGCATTCGCTTTGTCATAAGGCTTATAAGGCTTTACTGGTTTTACTTTTGGTGTTGGTTTCCCTTCTACATGGTCAAAGTCCACATAAGTTACTGAAACCCCCTCACCACTTAAAATTGCATCTCTCACAATTGGATAGATACGCTTGTATGCTCCTGTACTCGCACCTATATAACCTTTTTTATCAGTTATGTTTTCGGTTTGAGAATTTCCGAGCAATAAACAGCCACTGGTATTTTTTTCAAAATTACCGAGATGCCATAATATATACTCAAAATTAGGAACTTTGTTAACATAAATCATACCCTTATGAAAGTTGCCTCCAAATTTCTTCAGATAGCGTGAATGAAAACCACCTTCGGCTCTTAAAGTTAATTTATAAGTACCTTCTGGAATTCTTGTTTCATGCTTAACCTTTACCGCTCTGTATTCATCTTCTAATGTGTAACAGAGAAATTTTCTTTTCCCATCTGTAACATCGAATAAAATACCGCTTGTAGAGTCGTTTTGAGAACTAATTCTTAAAACTTCTAGTTTCATCAGTTTCCTCTCTTTGGTAATTGAAAAGTTGCATACCACGTTTGTGGTCCGACTATACCATCGGGTACAAGTCCAACTTCTCTTTGCACTTCTTTACATCTTGCTACTGACATTTTACCATACAGTCCATCAGCAACTAGACCACCAACAGCATCTTGCCATTGGGCTATCTCTGAACCTTTCATTAAAGGAACAGAAAACTTAAATATTTTTCCACACCAAGGTGGTGCTTGTCTCTTAAACTCTGGTTTCTCACCAGCTACATAAGATAAGAATTTGTCCCAAGGAAATTCATCGCCTGGGTCTGTTCTTCTTGAAGGGTCTAAATCAGAGTGAGCCATAAAGCCCTTTTGTCCTTTTGCCCAACCAGATTTATTAAGTCTAGTTATTGGTATATCGTGCTCTAAGGCCTTCTTACGACACCATTTAGCTGCATTATTAAGTAACATATCTTCTAGTTGTAGGTTTTCACCCCACTTATGAGCCCAATATGCTATCTCTAAGCCTAATGTTTTAGAGTTGTTTCCTCTTACGTGAAAGGCCACAGCAGTATCGGGTAAAAGATTTATAATTATTGACTCATCAATTACAGCGTGTGCAGATGCTGGCCTTGTGTTAAAAGTAAAGTATTTAGCAACATTTTCTGCTGGAGCACCCTCCGCAGTATGTATAACTATACCTTGAATACCTTTTTTTCTTGTTGGATAGTACCAACCATGCTTACCATTTTTTCGAAGCTTACCGTGATTGTTCTCATTCTCTATAAGGTAATACTTCATTCAATGGTACCTTTATGGACTTTTATATTATCAATACCTTCAGCACTAACTGTAAATGTTAGAATGCCTGGCTGTGATGTCAGAGCATGTGATTGCTCTATCCATAAAGAACCTCCATCAAGTGCTGGTGCTTGTATAAAAGTTGTGTTTCTTTCATGTAGCACTGATAAATGATGAAAATGTGCAGATAACATAATGTCACTGTCACCTATAGCTGTTTTAGCTAAAGCTTGCTTAGCTAGCCAGTTAGATACTTTGGCACCATGATTAGTTCCGCCGACACGAAACTGGTGGCCATGAGCTATTCCTAAGATTTTACCGTGTAGGTCTATAGTCATAACTAAGTCTTTATCTGGTACAAACCAAGATAAGTGACCATAAGCTTTCTTATTTTCGGCTAAGATTTTTTGCGCTTGGTCAAAACATAAAACATCATAGTTATCACCAAAGTCAGTATAACTTTTGCCGTTCCTGCGATTTTCTCCATGATTACCTCCTATTGTCAAAATTTTAAGACTTGAAAACAACGGTGCAAATTCTTTTATAACTTTAACAATTAGTCCTGTTGCTACAGTAATTTGGTCTCGTTGATTTAATTGTACTGAAAAAGTTTGCTGGGCGTAATGTCCATCACACCCTTCGACGAGGTCACCTAATCCTGCTATAACCATTGAATCAAACTTATAACCAATTTTTTTGAGGTCAGCTATGTGTTGCTTGACATCAACAATACCTTGGTTAACTCTTCTAACAATACCTTCTACTCCATCCCCATCTTGTTTTCCGACTTGCCAGTCGCTGAGAGCTAAGACGTAACTAATATCAGCACCTTTAGGTTTAACTGGTTTAGTGGTTTTAGAAGATTTTATTTGTTTGATAACGTTTTCAAAGTCAAAAGCAGATTCACCTGCATCTTTAGCCCTAATAGCAACTTTATAATAGTGCATAGTTTGCTTGCCACCTTCTACTGGTGCCTCCCAAGACCTATACTCTATCTTGTTATCTATAACTTCGAACTCAGATGGATTAAATCCAAAATGTTCTAAGTGTGCGTCCCATTGGTTCTTGCTCTCTATTTTATCTTCTACTGGTTTAGTAGTAAGAGTTCCTTCACCGTTTACTAAGTGTACGCCTGGTTCAAACCCTTTGGGATGTTCCATTTTTGCCCTGCGCGCATCCTCAGCATCTCTTCTAGACTTACGTAATTTTTCTACTTCGTCAGAAAATTTGCTCATTTATGCTCCTGTCTTAGAATACTTTCTTCTAGCTGTTCTAACTGCTGTGTAAGAAATGTCGTGTCCACTATTGTTCAATGCTTTATAAAGTGTAAACATTGGTAATTCTGTGTCAGCTGCAGCTTTTCTAATACTTTCTGCATCTTTTTCTTGACCAGCTTTTATAAGAGAGTCCATAATCTTATCAATTTTGATTTCTTGATTATAACTGCTTTTACCTTTTAAAGACTCTAGTTCTTCTGTGAAAGAATTACTCTTGCTCATCTTCAGCCCCCTCATCAACAGCTTCAGTTTCATCTTCTTGTTGAGCTTGTGCGACAGCTTGTATTTGATTCTGAAATCTTTTAAGAGTTGCACTTAACTCTGCAATTCTTAACTCTTTTTCTGAGTTTAATTGCCTTAATTCAGTGATAACATCTGCTTGGTTTTGTGCCATTTGCACTAACTTAGCATTATTTTCCATTACTTGCTGAACGTCTACTTCAGCATTTTCTGTAGTTTTGTCTTTTGACATATGCTCTCCTATATATTTTAAATTATTACTCTAAAGTATACACCATTAATGTTAATTTTATGTATTTTTTTTTAAATGTTTTACTAAATTAGTTTACTAAACGAGTTATATAAGCGAAAAGACGGGTGTGTGGTGGCCCCGTCTTTTCTTACCTAATGGTGATTAGGTTGAATATTATTCTGGTTTAGGATTGTCTTCCTTAACCTCAGCTATATGGTCTGCCCAAAGGGTAGTATCATTTACACCATCCCAGTACATCATATCTAGTTGTTCTGGTAGTGATTTGTAAGCTTCTTGTCTAGCTTGTTTATAACCATTTTCTTGCAAGTCAAAATCGCTATTAGCTTTATCTACTACTGCTTGGTCGTATTCAGCTTCTGTAAACTCTCGTCTTTCGTTATTTACTTGAGCAAACATACCGTCTCCGCCATTTGCTGTTTTAAGTGCGTCTATTGCAGTCTGTGCTGACGCTGTTAATTCTTCTATTGTTGCCATTTATATCACCTCCTTAATTATACCATTTATATTCATACCATTACTTCTTTAAACCATATAGAGTGAATGTTCCACTATCTATGTTTCCACTAGGAAAACTAAATTCTATACCATCCCTAGCAGTTCCTGTAACTGTTAAAACTCCACCACCTGTGCAACCTGCTATAGTTGCAGCACCATTTATATAAGCATTTTCTTCTAAAGTATAAAAAGCATATTCAGTAGTTGAGTTCATATTGAATAAATAAAGTGTTGCATTACCTGCTTCTCCTGTATTGTTTCCATATCTAACACCTCTAAAATATGTTTCATTAGTTGCTGGCATATCTTCAAAACCAGAGGCAAGTGTTTCAATTATTTTATAAGCATAATCATAATTAGCACTTGTGTTGGGTGTACCACCCTCAGTAAATCTCATTCTAACTTCTTGATTATCTGTTGCTGGTACTACATTGTGATATTGCACCATATAAACATCATAAGAACTATCCCATTTATCATCACCTAAAGTAACACTTGCTACTGCTGATGTAACTATTTCTTCATCTATTTTTATTAAGCTACCACTCATTTATTTAACTCCATATACATTGACTGTTAATGTTGCAGTACTACCACTTGTTGGAACTATTGCAATACCTGTTATTTGTTCTGCACTCTTATGTACACCTATTTGCTTATCCCCAAAAAATGTAGTTCCATTAACAACTTGACTAGCACCTTGTGTAAAGGTGTAGCTTGAACTATCATAAGGATTATAAACATAAGAATAACCTGTACCACCTATTTTTTGTTGTGAGCCACCAAAAGCTACTAATCTTGAAATTTTGCTTTGTCCTGTACTTTTTCTTTCTCCAAAAGTTGTATTACTATTTTGCTGTAAGGTAGCATAGTCATATTCATTATCACTAATTACATTTCCACCACTATCAATAAATCTTATGTCTAAATTTGCTTGTGATGAAGTTTGTGATTTTGCTACTTGTACAAAGTACACATCATAATTTGCATTAAAGCAATCTGTTACTGATAAAGTACTAACATCAGTTCCACTTTGAGATTTTATAAATTGTAAAGAAGTAGCCATTATGAGTACCTTATTCCATATAGGGATAGTGTTCCTGCATTTGCAGTTTTTGTTGAATTATAAATTCTTATACCATCAACAACACTAGCTTGTTTTAAAACACCACTACCAAACTCAATATATGTTCCAGATGAATTGTAGTTACCACTTGTATTAATTCTTTCTGGGACTTTATGAGATGTTGTAAAACTATATTTAGAACTATCTGATAAATTATAAAAATAACAATACCAATTTTGTATCCATTGTTCACTACCTGTATTATCAATTCTTATATGGTTAGCACCTGTTGACTTAGCCTCAAAATAACTACCACCAATACCACATTGTTGTATAGCATATTGATAAACACTTGCAGTTTCTAATACTCCATTTTCAAAAAATCTAATTCCATAATCTTGACTACCTGCTGGAAAAGTATGATTGTTTACTGTTAAAAGATGAACATTATAATTTCCTAAAGAAGTAAAATCTACATTTTGTGCTGAACTAACAGTTTGAGTTTCAATTAATTCTAATTGTCCAAGAGTACTCCATTGGTCGTGATGTTTTAAATCTACTATTGAATTAACATCAAATATACCTTGATTAGACACTGTTCACCGTCACTGTTCCTGTACCTCCAGTAAATTGATATATACTATCGCCGTTGTTTTTTGAAATACTATATGTCAATCCGCTATCTATAATTAAACTTCCAGAATTTAGTCTTAATACAACTATACCACTTCCTCCGTTACCTCCATCACCATCATAGGAAGAGCCTCCACCACCGCCACCACCAGTGTTCGCTGTACCAGATGACCCATTTGTATTATTTGAAGATGAAGAACCTGCACCACCACCTCCAGCACCACCTGCGACAGAAGCATTAGCACCAGAACCTCCACCACCTCTTATAACAGAAGTTCCTGTAATGGATGAGTATAGACCATCACCACCAGCTCTTGTTCCATCTGTACCACCAGCTTCGCCTGCACCACCGCCACCACCGCCTACACCACCGCCTGCACCAGCTTCACCATTGTAACCTTGATTAGCAGTCGCAGAACCAGGGTTTCCTGTTCCAGATGCTGCACCACCACCAGAACCACCATCAAAACCTGCACCATTATTATTAGACCCACCTTTTCCTCCACCATCAGAAGTTATTGTGGAAAATACTGAATCATCTCCATTATTACCTCCAGATGTATTTGCTGTACCACCAGCACCTACTGTCACTGTAAAACTATCACTTTTTTTAAATCTTAAAGGTTGTTCAGTACTAGGACTATTTGCAGTTCCTCCACCAGAGATTTCATTTTTCCAAGAGGTTCTATATCCACCAGCACCACCGCCACCAGCATTATTAAATCCGCCAGCACCACCACCTGCAATGACTAAGAAGTCTATATTAGTAAATACAGATATGGGTTTATATTTTTTGGGTTGACCTTTATTACTTTGAACTGGTCCATCTTTTCCTACATATCCAAATTTATTGCTCATTATGTTACCTTGTACAATGTAAAAGTTCCACTTGCTATATTTCCACTAGCCATATAGAAAAATAATCCATCACTTGCACTTGCAACTGTATGAACAAATCCACCC